>CAJICH010000009.1_pt1 | contig 228489 bp, 192 predicted proteins | sample 9199591 | NCBI WGS metagenome assembly CAJICH01 (sample SAMEA7708332, study PRJEB35096) | sediment metagenome | biome: marine neritic benthic zone biome [ENVO:01000025]; feature: sediment [ENVO:00002007]; material: shallow marine sediment [ENVO:03000034] sea grass bed [ENVO_01000059] ...
GATTCCGCTCGCGATGCCGCACGCCGCGTCGCTGTGCACAATCTGACCGTCGAAGAGGCCGAGCAATACGTGCGCAGCAACCTCTTCACGACAAGCCAAAACTTCACCATTCAAGCAACCGAGACGCCAGATGAGATCGTCGTCACCGTCGTAACTCCGATCAACGACGCCACCGCCCTGCAGCTCTATTCAAACCTACTACAGGGAGATCTCGTCGCTCGTGTAACCATGCTCAAGGAGCCTCAGTGAAATGTTGGGTGATCAGTTCATGACACGGTCTCGCATGCGTTTCGGCGCCTTTCATCGTGACGAGCGGGGTGCTGTGACTCTCTGGATGACGTTCTGGATGTTTGCTTTCCTCTTGTTTGGCAGCATCGCAGTCGACACCTCGCAAGCTTGGCGGATCAAAGCAATGCTTCAAGCAGCAGCGGATGCAGCGGCTTTTGGTGGTGCGATTACGCTCGGCGGCTCCACGCGCCACCAATCCTTAGAAGGCTTCGAGACTGGCGACCCGACTGACGTCGCGCTGATGATGGCACAACGCAATCTACCGCCTGAGGCTATGGGAACAGTGCTTAAGCGTGAAGATGTGGAGCTCGGCATTTGGGACCCAAACCGTCGGGCGTTTGTCCCTGGGCAGAAACCGCACAATGCGGTGCGAGTAACCTTGCGCAGAGCGGAAGCAAATGGAAACGCCGAGCCCACTTTCTTGGCCGGCATCGTTGGCCATGATGCCTGGGATATCGAGGTTCAATCCGTCGCACGGATCTTTCCGAGCCGGCGGGCCGAATGCATTAATCCGATTATCACCGCGCGCGCGCGCGTCAATTTTCTCGCCCGCGACGCCTGGCTCGGCATCTGCGTGCACGAAAAAGCAATCGTCGGGGGCGAAGAAAGCGATCATTGGCTATCAGATGAGATCATCGCGCTTGCGGATCGCATCATGCTGGAGACGTTGGCCCCCTATCGGCGTGACCAGTTCAGTACAAAGCACACCGACCGCTACAACGAGCGAATAAATAAAACAAATGAGCAGACAGATTCGATTGCGCTAATTGAGCAATATCTCGACCGTGGCAATTCGCTCTCCAGCCTGCGGGCCTTGGCCTCACAGGCAAAAGCGATGGCCACGGTGACGCTGTCACCTGAATTGATCGACTTCTCAACCCTCAACCGAGGCGGAATATATTATGTCGAATGCGACGGGCGCCAGACGTTGTCGATCCCAGGCGATGTTTGGGTGTCGGAAGTCACGATACTCAGTGAGTGTCCCGTACGTGTCGCATCCGAAACCGATCTGTCGAGCGCTGTGATCGTGTCAAATCTCAATGCGCTTCGTGACAAAAGATTCTCACATCAGCCAGAGAACAGCGTCGATAACAAATCAAAAAGCGTTTGCACCCCAGGTCACGGCGTTCGTGTTATGGCCTTTGTGAACGTGGAGTCTGCGCGACGGTTTTATACCTTCCATCCGAGATTCTTCCCATTGGGCGATATTCTTGAGTCGATCCAGCATGATGGCGGCAGTTCTGCAGATCTAATTGCAGCGGGCGTGGACGTTGACCTCGCCAATGCGTTCCTTGCTGATCCCGTATTGACCGATCTCCTTGGGCTCTGCCTTGGTGGAAGTCACATGCTGGAGGTCAATGCGTTTGCATTAACGAAATAGACCCTCCGCTCAGGGGCAGGCAGGCCTCTTCTGCCTGCCCCTCGGGCAAAGAAGTCAACGTAAGCAATTGGAAGATGGGAGTGCCATCGTGAGTATTCAAAAATATGGTCTGGAAGCCTGCCTTTTGAGAATGAAACGCATGACTGTAAACTATCTGTCCTACGAACGCGTTCCACCGAGACAGATGGTGTCATCAGACCTACCGCATGCTAACAACGCTGTGGATACGAAAGCCACGGCCCAGCGAAGGATCTGCGGTGTCTTGGGTCGTGATTGGCGGAATTACATTGAAGGTCTTGGCTCCCGCGGAGACCAGAGAATTTGTTGTGAAGACAGAGTGCTGATTGGCGTAGGCAGATTGGACACAACTGACCTGGCGATTGCTTCGGCAGTCGCTGTTTTATTCACTGCGGTACATCTAGGATCTGCTTCCGGACCAGAAACAATGTTAGTGCTCTGCGCCCCGTGCTTGACGTTTCCGAGCGCTCTTCTCGCCACAAAAGTGGGGAAACATCGCCAGAGATAAGCGGAGAAACAGGACGTCAGACGAAGAGCACAAAAGTTCTGTTCAAGGCGCGGAGAGCTTTACGATACATAGAACCCTACAACGGCAAATTTTACCAAAAGATAAAATACCGAATGATCAAAAACCAAATAAACCCACCAATTATTGGCGCAAAGACCATAATAAACGCTGGCCGAATTGATCCACGATTTCCCAGATGAATGTTTTTCTTAATCCGGCGTGCGGGAAACAGATCGATCTTCATAATTTTCCTCCGTCAAATTTTTTTAAGTTTCTTACATTCTCATTTTTCCGTCCCACACGAATCACTTCTCCCTCCAATTACTGGCCCTGCGCTCAGCAGGCAATTCACAACCATAATCCAGGCACTTTGCTGAATCAAATTTCGCAGAACATAATTATCACTACGATTATTAACGTAAGAAAGTTTTTTTCAATTTGTAAAGCGACTAACCAGAAAAAAATGAGCGACGGCGCGAAATTTTGCCTGGTGATTTCCACTTTTGATTGGCAGGAGTGCTTCAGCCGAGCATGGCGTGTTGGAGGACCACCTCGCCGGTAGACAGCCCGAACCAATTGACGTGCAGTCCATTGAACTGCGCGCGGCTGTTTCCAAACTGCAGGGCAATCTGGTCCTACGTCGCAGAGGTTTCGCTATCGATTGCGGCTCGTCGCTCTGTGCACAAAGCGGACGCTCACAGCCCATCGGGGATAGGTCTATTTATAGCACAATTGTCGCCGCTTGGGCGTGAATATCGGTTTTGCGACTCACTCCAGGCATGGCCCTGAGCGCGCACGAAAGCCGGGGCGAGACCTATTCCGAACGCCATCGCCAAAACCCTGTCCATCCCTCGTTGCAGTTATTTTAATCCGCGGGCAGGCCCAGCCTGCGAGTGAGCAAAAAAGGCCGTGCTCGACATCCATAGTTGCTATGAATTCCTCTAGGCACGGACAGCGTTGACCAAGGTCAATGTGGGACATCCCGCCACTATGGCAATGAAGCTGAACATTGAGAATTCTAATTGATACCGCAGTTTGGCTAATTGCTTTGAAGACCGAACCGAAAAATTTCAAATCGACCTAATTCGTCTGAGCAGGAGAAGTCTTAAGTCTCCGATTTCTCGAGGGATAGGTCGGTCTATTCGTTGTCCACAAAAAGTTTCGCATATGGGCATTCAGGTTTACGCGGCGCGGTGGCGGAAAGGGCAAGGATCAGCAAGTACAACTCCGTTGGATGGCAGTTCCGTGGAATCGACTGAACGTCCTGGCAGGGAAGAGATGGCAGTTCCGTCCCGCTGAGCCGCCAACCAATCTCGGCAATTTGAATGCACATTTCGGGTCATAAACGGACTTTCAGGCAACGTCGTCTGAAGGTAGGGTCATTGAGACAATTTGGTCATTCGTGGCCGTGTGGACTCGAATCTTTGTGCATTTTGTCGCATACGCATTGAAGTAGCCGCGTACGCATCTCGCGTGCGCTCATTGTAGTCACGTGTGTATGCACAAAAGGCATGGGAGGCCTGAAAAATTTATAAGGCGTGAAATACCGCCGCACAGGATCCATCCAATGCGGCGGTTGTTTCGTGCTAAAAAGTTGCTTTTGACCAATTGAATATTTTTGCCATGATAACATGGCTTGATTTTGCTTCTTCCAAGAAGAATTTATGACGAAATAATAAATACAATTAAAACTTTCAATTTTAGATTGTTTACTACAAATGATATTCATGCCTTCATTATTATTTTAATAAAATTAATGGCTGATAAATAATATTTGTTATAAATTTCCGTCACTCACCTGCATGGCGGCGCCAAAATTCGAAGCATATTGAAACAGAGTGATCGGCGTGGGAAAAAATAGCCACCGCCGCAGATTAGGAGAGCGGGCGTTTAGCAATTTGTGCGTTTCCTTCCCCCTTAAAACTTGGCAGTAGATTGGTCGATAAAGGGGGACATGAGATGGCTCGGAAGCGGCATTCTGACGAGGACATTCTGAAGCTTCTACGTGAGATCGAGGTGAAGCTTGCTGAGGGCAATGATGTGCAATCAGCTTGCCGGGGCGATATTTCGAAGGGAGAAATTCAGAGCGGGGGGAATTTTTAACGGAGTGATAACAATGGCTGACAATGAGACACCCAAATTTTCTGGCATTGACTACGGGTTCATATCAAACCTTGACGGCACAAGCGGCGACAAGATCAGCTGCTTTCCCAGCAACACCGAACGATGCATCGTCATAAGAAATCCGGCACCGGTTGGAGTGCAAATCAGCTTCTATAACCCGTCAAGGGAGAGCGAATTCCATACTGCCGCGATCCGGGAGGCGACGACGGAGATCAACGCAATTCTCCAGAAAGTCGCAGAAAAGAAAAGAGTGAAACCCAAGGGCACGAGCCTCCATCATTTGAACACCGACGGCGGGCCCATCGTTGCTTGGGTGGCATCACAAGTGGATGTGATCGGGACGAAGATCTGATCGTCAACAGAGCGGACGGCTTCTCGCACAGAAACAAGAGACCGCCCCAACCTACCTGGGGCGGTCCCTGCTACACGACTACTGGGACACTCAATTTACGCTGTTGGTGCGGACGCCGCCGCATTGGCAATTGGACCCAACCGATCCACGTAAGCATAAAAAAAACCGTAAGCACGCACACTGCACATCTGAAGGTCGCTCTTGGAAGCGTCTCGATCAGACAACACGTGGCAATTCGAAACCTTTCAAAGATTCACAAGAATCTCTCGATCGGGCGGTTTCTGAGGCATTGGCCCGTCGATGTTGGACCTGCTGGTGGCCGGTCCACCCACAGCTGCATTCAGCATCGGTGCAAAGGATTGGCTCGGCTGGGTCGCAGTCCTTCGAGCCGCCCATATTGATGCAATCCCAAACACCCTTGCAGGTGCACTCTGAGATCTCCGAGTCACAGGTATAGTTGAGGCCTGAACGGCCCACTGCCAGCACCCCGCCAGACGAATTCGCAGGGTTTCGCCCGACGAGCGCAGACAAGCTCTGCATCACGCGGTCCGTCGGAGAGCTGGTCTTGCTGCAGCCCTAAATAAATTCGACCAGAGGCTCACCTCCATTCGCATTCGGGAACAGTTCGTTGCAGCCTCGCACGCAAGTGAGATAGTCGCCAATTGTTGGCCTTGCGTTTAGTGCTTTCAGTATATCGGAGCGTCCCGCTGAGTGATGCCCGTTGTGCTGCGCAATGCCATTGGGCGCCGCCAGAACCACAATCAAAAGGAGCGCGCATGAATGAATGATCGTCTTCAGACAAAGCATGTCTTCCTCCCTTTTTTGGTAGGCTGGAGATCACGCTTCAATGTGAATGGAGGTCGTCGATGAATCTGTGATGTTGCTCACAGTTGGAGCCTTGACCACCGGCAATAGCCCTAAGTTGGACGTTGTGGTGAATCGCTGGGTTGGATCAAACCGAACTGGCGCCATTCTTCCATTCACAACCATTTCAATCAGCAGCGCCACCTCTACTCCCGAGCCAATTTCAAGTTCAACCGCGCCGCCGCTCTGGACGAGTGGCGTCAACTCGGTGCGGCCTGAAATCCGGCGCGTCTGGGCGAACTGAGACTGGTTCGCATTGGTCTGACAGCACCGCCAACCAGTTCATTCGGTTTTTCGTCTGCCTGGCGCGCCGCGGGATGAACCGCCGGGTACGCCGACGCGCTGATCAGCCGGGATGGCGGAGCATCCGCCGGTGGCAGACCAAACATCGGGATGCCGCGCGGGATGAAACGCCCGCTCCTTCAACTGTCGAAGCAGTTCCGGCACCGTGCCGCGTGCGGGACCAGGGTCAGGCGCTCTTGCGAGATCGGTTCGCCGCAGGCGACACAGAATCCGAATGTCCCTTCCTCGACCCGCTCGAGGGCCGCCTCGATCATCCTGATCTCTTTGAGGCCCGCGTTTCCGAGCCCTTCGAGGACTTCGTCCCCCTCGCGCTCGACAGCGCGTTCCTCGACATCCGGATCGGCCGGCTTGTCCAGCTCGGTTTCAACCTCGGACAGGCGCTGGGTCAGCTCTTTCAGCCGATTCCGCAGGACGGATGCAAAATGGTCTTGGTTTGTCATAGAGCGTCCTCGCACAAAGATTTGCCCGCACTTCGCCACCCGGCGGCGAAGCGAGTCGCAAGTTTACGTTACGAATTTCAGATTGGCGATCAAGACGGCCCGTTTGGCGGCATTGCTGACATCAGCTATGCCGCCCCCGGTTCCCGCGCGAAGGGTCATGATCATGATGTCGCCTCTCGGGGCTCCGAATCGCCTCACGCCACCGCCAAGGCCGCCTGAGCGCCGTGCTGGCGATCTATGCCGAGGGCCGACCAGGTCTCGTCCAGTGCGAAGACCAGGGCATCCATCAGGTCGTCGCCATGATGCGGGCTGGGCGTGATCCTCAACCGCTCGGTTCCCTTGGGCACGGTCGGGTAGTTGATCGGCTGGATATAGATCCCGTGGCGCCGCATCAGCCGGTCGGTGGCCGCTTTGGCGAGCACCGGATCGCCCACCAGGAGCGGCACGATATGGGTGTCACTGCTCATCACCGGCAGGCCTTCGGCCCGCAGCTGCTCCTTCAATCGCTGCGCGCGCTCCTGGTGACAGACGCGTAGCGCGTTGTCGCCGGAGACATGATCCACCGAGGCCAAAGCCGCGCTGGTTACCGAAGGCGGCAACGACGTCGTGAAAATGAAGCCAGGGGCCGAACAGCGGATCGCATCGGTACAAACGGCCGAGGCAGCGATATAGCCGCCCATGCAGCCGAAGGCCTTGGCCAGCGTTCCCTCGATGATCGTGATCCGGTCCGCCGCCCCGTCGCGCTCGGAAATCCCTCCGCCAGAAGATCCATAGAGGCCGACCGCGTGGACCTCGTCCAGGTAGGTCATCGCGCCATAGCGGTCCGCCAAGTCGCAAATCGCGTGGATCGGCGCCACGTCGCCATCCATCGAATAGACCGACTCGAAGGCGATGAGCTTCGGCACGTCAGGATCCTCGGCCGCCAGGAGCGCTTCGAGGTGGCCCACATCATTGTGGCGCCAGATCCGTTTTTGGGCACCGGAATGCCGGATCCCCTCGATCATCGACGCGTGATTCAGCGCGTCCGAGAAAATCACCAGCCCCGGGAACAACCGCCCCAGCATCGAGAGCGTCGCCGTGTTCGAGACGAAGCCCGAGGTAAAAAGCAACGCCGCCTGCTTGCCATGCAACGCTGCCAACCGCTGCTCGAGCCGGACGTGGAGATCGTTCGTGCCGGAGATGTTGCGGGTGCCGCCGGAGCCCGCGCCCATCGCCGCCATCGCGGCGCGTCCGGCCTCGATCACCTCCGGGTTGCAGCCCTGACCGAGATAGTCGTTCGAGCACCAGACAACCACCTCGTCTGGCCCGGGCCCATGGTTTCGCGCCCGCGGAAACCGCCCCGCGAGACGTTCCAGATGTGCGAAGACCCGATACCGGCCCTCTCCGCGTACTTTGTCCACGGCATCGGCGAAACGGGTTTCGTAGTCCATCTTGGTCTCCTGTTTGGGTTGGCAGCGGGACTAGAGCAGCGGTATTCCAAATTCGGCGGCGATCGAGCGGATTGCGGCGCGTTGCTGCGGCCGGCCGTCGAAATGGGCATAGGCTTTGGCGACCGAGGTTTTCGCGTTCTCTGGGTCTTGCAGCACGGCATAGGACCGGATCAACATGATCCAGCCGTCCAAGTCGTCCGGCTGATCCTCGAGCCGCGCCGCCAAGCCAGAGACCATGCCCTGAACCATGTCGCCACGCTCGGCCTCGGTCATCCCGGCCGCGGCGGCGACATCGTCGTCCGTCGGGCCGCGGCGCCCCGCGCTTTCGGCACCGGCGCCAAGCCCAAGCTCCTCGGCCGTAGTGGCCAGTCGCTGCTGAACGAAGGGTGCGCCCGGATACTGCGCCTTCGCGGCGTCGATCGCCGCGGCGGCCTTGTCGGACGAACCGCTACCGGCGTAGAGCGCCGCCAATTCGATCGCCAGCTCGAAGTTCTTCGGATCGGCCGCCAGGCTCTCCTCGATCGCCGCGATGCGCATCTCGGGTAGCTCCTGCGTCGCCGGTTCGCTAGCGGCCAGGGCGATTTCTTCGGCCGATGCGTCGGGCAGGATCTCCTGCAACGGCCGGCGCGTGAAGCGCGCCATATTGATGATGTCGCGCCGGACCAGGGCGGACCAGGGCGCATTGGGGGCCGATTGACCGTACAGCGCCGCCCAATCGCGAAGCGCGCCCTCGAAGTCCTGCGCCTGCGCCTTAGCGAGCGCGGAGTAGTAGCGCGCGCGGGGGTCCAATGGCTGGCGGTCCAGGATCTGGGCGAGCACGATCTTGGCGGCCGGGGGCACCTTATTGCCATTCGCCAGTATCAGCGCTTCGGCATAGGCCGAGAGCACTGCCGGGCTGTCGTTGGACGCCTCGGCGGCCTTGCGATAGGCCTCGGCGGCGGAGGCATGGTCGCCGCTGGCGGTTCGGGCGCGGGCAAGCTGCCACCACTTCTCGAAGGAATCCGGGGCCTCGGCGGTTTCCTGCTCAGCCAACGTGGCTTGCGCGACCTCGTCGCCGGCCTCAGCTTGCTGGGTCAACATCTGCGCGCGGCGCTCGGCGAGCGGCTGGTCGGGTGTACCAGGCGCGCCCAAACCCCAATAGAGAGCGCCCGACGTGGCAAGCGCTACGGCAAACACTCCGATCGCCGCGATGGGTGAGGTCTTGGCCCGAAGCAGGTCATTGTCGATACCCTTCGCCGCCCGCGCCGCGCGGCCCTCGATCTCTCGTTCCGCCTCGGCGCGCTCGACTTCGCTGATCAGCCCGCGCGTGGCGTCGCGCTCGACGGCATCCATCTGATCCCGGTAAATCGAGATCGATTGTTCGCCCTCGGCCAGCTCAATGCCACCGCTGACCAGGAACGACCGGGCCAGCCAGAAGCCGGCAATTGCGGCCGCCGCCGCAAGAGTGATCCAGAAGATCATGCGTCGCCTCCCTTCAGCAGGCGTTGCGCCTCGGCCCGCTCGGCCTCGCTCAGCCCATCTTCGATGACCGGCTGGCGCCGGCGCAAATAAACCGCGCCAAGACCCAGCGCGGCGATCAGGAATAGAATCGGCGCGGCCCAAAGCGCGTAGGTCGTTTGCTTGACGGGTGGCTCAAGCAGGACATAGTCGCCGAACCGCTCGGCCACGAAGGTGATGATTTGGTCGTCATCGTCGCCCGCCGTGATCCGCTCTCGCACCACCATCCTGAGATCCCGCGCCAAACCGGCATTCGAGTCGAAGATCGACTGGTTCTGGCAGACCAGGCAGCGCAATTGCTTCCCGATCTCGCGGGCCCGTTCCTCCTGCGCCGGGTCCGTGAACATCTCGTCCGGATCAATCGCCTGCACTGGCGAGGTGATGGCGAAAGCAAGCATCGCGGCCACCATGAACATCGCTATCCGCGCCAACATCCCGCCCCTCATGCCGCCACTCTTGCCAGTTCCGCCCGGACGGGCGCCTTGCGCGCGCCCGGCGCGCCTACGCGCAGCCGCCGGTCCGAGATCGTCAGCAACCCGCCCAGCGCCATCAGCGAGGCGCCGAACCACATCCAGGCGACGCCCGGGTTGTAGTAATAGCGGGTGACGAACTGGCCCTCGGGCGCGGGGTCGCCCAGCACCGCGTAGAGATCACCGTGCCAGAGAGTGCGGATGCCCGCCTCAGTGGTTGGTTTGCGCTCGACCGGATACCAGCGCCGTTCTGGGAACAGCAGGCCGACCTGCTCGCCGTCCTTCGAGACAGCGATCGTCGCGATCGATGACTGGTAGTTCGGCCCGGCCTGTTGGCTGACATCGACCAGGGTGAATTCGTAGCCGCCGACAGTGACAGGGGATCCCAGGTGCTGGGTCTGGATTGCCTCGACCTTCCAAACGGAAATCGCGACGACGCCGGCGATACAGATCGCCAGTCCCGCATGACCGGCATAGAGACCCCAAGCCGACCGGGGCAGGCCAACTAGCCTGCGCAATGCTGTCGCTATGGGCGCCGCGCCGATCCCCGCACGGCGGCCGAGATCCGCCATCGTCGCGGTGAAGAGCCAGGCGGCAAGGCCCAACCCCGCTAGGCCGAGCGGTTCGCGCCAACCTGTCATGGCCGCCCAGATAACGGGCACGACCAGCGAAAACGCCAGGATTATCCGCAACCGATGGGCCACCGCCCTTGCATCGGCACGCTTCCACGAAAGAAATGGCCCGATCGCGGCGACGATCGCAATCAGCCCGAAGATCGGCCCGAAGGTCTGGTTGAAATAGGGCGCGCCCACGGTGATCCGGTCACCTGTCGCAACATCCAAGAACAGAGGATAAAGCGTGCCAACGAAGACGACCCCACAGGCAGCGGCGAGAAGCAGGTTGTTCAGAAGCAACCCTCCCTCGCGCGAAATTGGGGAGAATACCCCGCGCTCGCGGATCGCCGGCGCACGCATCGCGAACAGTATCATCGAGCCCACCAGCGATATCGCCAGCAGAACCAGGATGAACGCGCCGCGCTCGGGATCGTTGGCGAAGGCGTGGACCGAGGACAGGATGCCCGATCGCACCAGGAAGGTCCCCATCAGGCTGAGCGAGAAGGTGAAGATCGCCAGCAGGATGGTCCAGCGCTGCAGGGCGTCACGCTTCTCGACGACGATCGCCGAATGCAGCAGCGCGGTCCCTAGCAGCCAGGGCATGAACGAGGCGTTCTCGACCGGATCCCAGAACCAGAACCCGCCCCAGCCAAGCTCGTAATAGGCCCACCAACTGCCCAGCGCGATGCCGAAGGTCAGCGCCGACCAGGCGCCAAGCACCCAAGGCCGCATCCAGCGCGCCCAGGCCGGCTCGACCTTGCCCGCCATCAGTGCGGCAATGGCAAACGAGAAGGCGGTCGAAAAGCCGACATAGCCGATATAGAGAAACGGCGGATGCAGCGCGATCCCTGGATCCTGGAGGAGCGGGTTCATCCCTTGCCCGTCCATCGGCGGCAATGGCAGACGCTCGAACGGATTCGAAGTCAGCAGGATGAAGGCAAAAAAACCGACCCCGATCATTGCCTGGACCGCCAGCACCCGCGCCCGCATGGCCAGAGGCACGGCCCGCGCGAACGTCGCGATCGCGGCGCCAAAGAGCGCCAGCACCAACACCCAGAGCAGCATCGAGCCTTCGTGGTTCGCCCAGACGCCGGTGATCCGGTAAATCAGCGGCTTCGCGGAATGCGAGTTCAGTGCGACCGTGCGGACCGAGAAATCCGAGACAACATAGGCATAGGTCAAAGCCGCAAAGGCGCCGAGCGTGGCCAGGAACTGCACTTGCGCTGCAGAATCGCCAAAGCGCATCGCGGCTACATTGTCATTCCGCACACCCCAAAGCGGGGTCACCGCTTGCAGAGCCGCGGCGACCAGCGCCAGACAAAGCGCGTAGTGGCCCAGTTCGACGATCATAGCATCAACTCCTCGTCCTGCCGTTCGGCATCCAACAGGTGCCTGGCAAGGGCGATGGGGACCCGGTCCTCCAGCCGTTCAAGGGACGCGACCTCGAACTCGGAGACCGACAGGAACCGCGCCAGTCCGGCCTGCTTTATCCGGGTCAGGAGCCGGCTCACCGTATCGGAGTTCAACCCCAGATAATCCGCGATGTCCTCACGGGACATCGGCAGGCAGACCCGCCAGCGTTGCCCAATGCGCCGCCCGGTCCGGCGGGTCATTTCCGCGAGGAATCCACACAGGCGCTCCATGCCGTCCAAACGGCCAAGCGTGACGAGATGCACCGCCGAGCGTTCCAATCGGTCGTGCGCGAGGTCGAAGAGCGCGCGTAAGAATCCCGGCTCGCCCCGCAGGCGCGCAGCCTGAGACGTAAGATCGAGCTCGCAAATTTCACTAGGCGCCAACGCCTCGCACCAGCATTCGGCGCCCTTCGCGGACATCGCGCAGATCACGTCGCCAGCCACGTTGAGGCAAAGGATCTGCCGCCGCCCATCCGGCGTCATCGCGCAGGTCGCAACCAGGCCAGTCCGCACAACATGGAAGCGCATACAGGGTTGATCGCTTGGGTAGATCCGGTCTCCGCGAGCCAGGCTTCGAACGCACGCCCCAAGCCCCTGGCCGTCGCCAAACCTGCAAAGCTCGGCGCATTGGCAACCGGATGCGCCGCAGGCAGAAAAGATGTTGTCTTTGGCCGTTGGCAGGCGGTTCAGCATTTGGTCCGCGGCCCCCTGTCTCGGTGCGTTTCTCCCCTCGCACACAAACCAGATCACGCCCGCGGCACAGCAACATTGCGCTATATCAAATGAGCCATGGCAAGATTGTCGCAGGAATTTGCCCATTCCTGACCTAGGTCAGAGCGTGCGCGGGCGAGCCCCAATAACATTCCCTCAAATCCTCGGCTCTCGGCGACTCGCTGAGGCCGCCTAGATTTCAGGAGGGACAGCGATGAAACGGGTGCTCGCGATCGCGATAATCTTGGGCCTAGGCACTGCTTACGGAATCATGACACCACAACCCGCGCAGGCGCAAAGCAGCGGCTGCATGTCATGCCATGAGGGAATCGAGCAATTCGTCGATGGCCCGATGCATGATGCGGTGGTGGCGATCGGCGAGGAATTGAACGACCCGCAGGGCTGTGTCACCTGTCACGGCGGCAACCCGGAGGCAACGGATGCCGAGGCAGCCCATACCGGGGCGCCGGCCGCGCTGACCGAAGCGGGCGGCCCACATACCTTCTATCCCGATCCAGGCTCGGTCTGGATCGCAGAGAAGTCCTGTGGTCAGTGCCATGCCGGCTATGCGGACCGTCTGGCCAAGTCGCTGATGAATACAGAGGCCGGCAAGCTGCAGGGCAACCTTTGGTCCTGGGGCGTGCAGGAAAGCATGGAGGTCGTCTGGGGCAACTATGACCTGGTCGACGAGGATGGCCCGACCCCCAGCGTCGGCACCGACGCCTACAAGGAATACATGACGGCCTATGTCGCCGCACATCCCGATCAGATGCCTTCCGAAATGAAGCAGGTCCCGGATGTCGACGTCGAAGCGGTCGCGCAGCACCCGAATCTGGCGGGCATCACCTATAGCCGGCAGCAATGCCAGCGCTGCCATGTGGGCGTGTCCGGGCGCGAAAAGCGCGGCGACTATCGCGGCGCGGGCTGCTCGTCCTGCCATGTGCCCTACAGCAACGAGGGATTCTACGAAGGCGGCGACCCGACGATCACCAAGGATCAGCCGGGCAAGCTGCTGGTTCACCGGATGCAGGCCACCCGCAAGTCGGTGGTCGATGTGGGCGACACCACGTATACCGGCATCCCGACCGAAACCTGCGTGAGCTGCCACAACCGCGGCAAGCGGATCGGCGTCAGCTATCAGGGCATCATGGAATTCCCCTACGGCTCGCCCTATGGGCCGACCGGCGGAAAACAGCCGAAGCTGCACACCAAGAGCTATTCCTTCATCAAGGATGACCTGCATCACCAGATCGAATCGCGCCCCGAGAACCCGACGGGCGGGATGCTTTGCCAGGATTGCCACACCACCGTCGATATGCACGGCGACGGCAACCTGCCGGGCACGACACTGGCGCAGGTCGAGATCGAGTGCGAGGACTGCCACGGCACGGTCTCGAAATTCCCATGGGAGCTGCCACTGGGCTACGGCGAAGAGCATGACGCCGATATCGGCGATGCTGCCCGCGGCCTGGGCGATGACATCACCGAGGAGCAATATTTCGCGACCATCTACGAAGGCCGGGACGGCTACCTGCTGACCACCCGCGGGAACCCCTTCGGCAATGTCGTGAAGAACGGTGTCGAGGTGATCATGCACTCGGCCTCCGGCCTCGACTTCAAAGTGCCCCTGCTCAAGCAGATCGCCACCGATGGCACCTGGAAAAGCCCAAACGCCATGGTCGCGATGGGCCGTGTCGACAGACACATGGAGAACTTGGAGTGCTATGCCTGCCACGCCGACTGGGCACCGCAGTGCTATGGCTGCCATGTCACGGTCGACTACTCGGAGGGCAAGACCGATATCGACTGGATCACCACCGCGAACGCCCGCACGGATTCCGGCCTGACCGCCGACTATCCGCTGGGAACCAACGGTCTGACCGGTCCGGGCAAGGTCTCCGAAACCCGCTCGTATCTGCGCTGGGAAGAGCCGACCTTGGGGATCAACGGCGAGGGGCGCGTTAGCCCGCTGATGCCTGGTTGCCAGGTCATCACCACGGTGATCGACAAGGATGGCAACACGGTCGCGCATAACGAGGTCTGGATCGCACCAGACGGCAAGAAGGGTCTGGACCACGCCGCCGTGCAACCACACACCGCGGGCCGCGAAGCCAGAACCTGCGAGAGCTGCCACAACAACCCGAAAGCTCTGGGTTACGGCATCTCGGACGGCCGCTTCATGAAGGGCTACGAGGACGGCTTCTATGTCGATCTGGAGACGGCGCTGGGCGAGGTCATCCCAGAGCAGACACAGCTCCAGGCGCAGCCGGTGCCGAAACTGGATCACGATCTTAGCCAGATCGTAACGCGCGACGACGAGGTGCTGGTCACCGTCGGCTCGCATTGGCCGCTGACTGGCCCGCTTCCAAAGGAGATGCGTGATCGGATCGAGCGCACAGGACTTTGCATGGGCTGCCACCAGAACATGAACGACGAAGATCTGTGGTCGAAGGTCAATTCGCCGGCCTTCGTCAGCAACGAGCAGCACCAGGCGGTGATGAACGAAGCGGTCCGCGCGCTGGGCGATACGAAGTAGCAGAACCGGGCGGCCCGTCCCGCGGGCCGCCCAGCGTCAGAAGCTGGCGCCACAAGGATGTGAGGAGACGACCATGCGCAGGGAAGTGATCGCCACGCTGACAGCCGCGATGATTGCGGCGGCGCCACAGGGGTTCGCGCAGACACTGACCGGCGGCGCGACCTACTCGGCGTTTGACCTATTGTCGCCCTGCCAAGAAGCCGACAACGATGCGCGTTGGGGCGCCGCGGCCGAGGCGGAATGCGAGCAATACCTGATCGGCTTTGTCGATGCCCTGCGGGTTGTCGGAATGATTGGCGGCGATAGCGGCATTTGCCCGCCCGCGCTCAACACCGCGGACGAAGTGCGCTGGGCCTTCATGCGCTGGGTCCATGCGGACTATTCCGCACGCGGGGCCATGTCGGCATCCGAGGCTGTGCACGCCACGCTTCGTGACAGCTTCCCGTGCAACTGAGCCTGCGCCCGCTCACGACCTAACCTTGCGCCAACCCAAACCTTCTCGATGCGTCGTGGAAGCGATCGGTCTTTTGCCGCTTGAGTGACCGAAGCACCGTCCGTTATCACGGTCGGTGCGATGCGCACCACCTCCGCCACCATTGCCATCATCCTGCTGGGCGCGGCCTTTGTCGTTGCCGGGAACGGGCTGTTGCAGACCATGCTGCCGATGCGTTCGGACCTGGAGGGTTTCTCGACGGCGATGATCGGGCTCCAGGGGACCGGGTATTTCGGCGGGTTCATCGCCGGCTGTGTCCTGGGGCCGCGATTGATCAAAAGCGTGGGACATATCAGGGCGTTCGCGGGCGTCGTGGCACTGCTGGCAGCGCTGGTTCTGATCTTTCCCATCTGGATCCATCCGATCGCTTGGATCGGGATCAGGTTGGTGACGGGCATCTGCCTCGCGGTCACTTACATGTCGCTGGAAAGTTGGCTCAACGACCAGGCGACGAACGCCAATCGCGGCAGTATCCTGTCCCTTTATTTCATACTGACGAATGCAGGCTGGATTGGCGGGCAGCTGGCCATCAACCTGGCCTCGCTGGCGGGCGCGACGCTGTTTCTGCTGGCGACGATCTCGATCTGCCTTGCGGTCGGGCCCGTCGCGCTGACTCCGACGCGCGAGCCGACACCAATCCCGGATGCGCGGTTGGATCTGCCTGGGTTGGTCAAACTGTCGCTGGTGGGGACCGTCGGCTGCTTCCTGGTGGGCATGGCCGAAGGGGCGTTCTGGACCCTAGGTCCGGTCTTCGGCCAGCAGCGCGGCATGGCGGTTTTCGAAGTGACTCTGCTGATGGGGGCGTTCGTGCTGGGCGGCTCGCTGTCCCAGTGGCCGATCGGGCGCATTTCCGACAACCATGACCGGCGCGTGGTGATCCTGCCGGTCGCCCTGGCGACAATCGTGACCGGCTTGATCATGGCCTATACCGGCAATCTGTCCGCCGGGCCCACCATCGCACTCGCCGTCGCCCATGGCGCGCTGATGCTGCCGATCTATGCGCTCTGCCTCGCCCATGTGAACGACAGCGCGCCGACTGACCGCTTTGTCCAGGTGAGTTCAGGCCTGCTGCTGATCTACTCCGCTGGTGCCGCGCTGGGTCCGCTCGCGGCTGCCCCGCTGATGGACCGGTTTGGGCCAGGTGGACTTTTCATCTTCGTCTCGGGCGTGCTTGGCGCGTTCGCGCTGGTTATCGCCTACAGACTGGTCGCCGCGCGCCATCTGATCCGGCTCTATCCGGCCCGATACCGCACGGCAATGAAAACCACTCAATCGATCTACGAGATCGAAGGGGACGACGCCTCCGCGCCTGAAGACCACCCGTAGTCAGTGCCAGGCACTACCTGGCCGCGATCACCTTGCATGCATTGAACGGTAGATCGCAATCAGAACACCTAATATCGCCCCAATGATGGCCCCGATGGGAAGGATTGCACTTTCCATCTCAATCATCCCTTAACGTTACGCGCGAGCGGTAACCAATTCCCGCCAGACTCAACACGAGCTGCTACCGCACGCTCCCAAAGGCCGCCAACGCGGCCGCACACTTGCCACCGAAGGGAAGGTGGCGATTTGAGCCACTACTATCGCATAAGTTGAAAAATTTGTCAGCACTCAACTGATTGCTGAAAGGAACCAATCAGCCATTTTAACAAGAAAATTAGGAAAAATGCGGGAATTGCTATATTATCCGCGTACTCTGGGAGCGAGGGATGATGCACCCGGAGGGCACCATGAGTGTGCTGGACGTTTCTGTAGAGATTGTTGAACCGGCGTTTGATCGGCCGGAAAGCACAGAACCGCCGACCGCGCCATTGTCGGTCGGAACACGGGTTTCACTTGTTTATCGCGGAAGCCCGCTGCCGGTTCGGGTCGAATCGATTGAACGCCTCGGCACGTCATTCGTCGGGCGGATCAGGGATTCGGACGCAGACGTGCCGCTGGTGCGGTTCCGTCCAAGGGACGTGGCGTCGATCGATTGAGCTCTGTGCCGGCCGCAACGGTCTGATTGAAATTTCGACCCGGACCATTTGGTCCAGGACGCTTGGATCTTGAGTCCTCTCCGGCTCAAGATCCCGCGCCAAATAATCGATTTCTCGGGCGAATAGCGCCCCAAGCCAGACAATGTTCAGTCTGCATCGCTCGCCTCCCCTGACTCATCGATGATCTTCTCAATCATCGCGTTCACTACCTGTTGGCGATGCCGCGCGACCGAGACATGACCCAGACCTGGGATCTCGTGAAATTGCCCATTCAGCGCCAGGTCGGCGACGACCCTCACCATTGCAGACGGGGTTTGCACATCCTCGGCGAAGGCAATGGCGTGGATTGGCACAGGACAGGTCTTCAGCCCTTCGCGGCAATCGAATTCCAGGCAGGCCTCCCATTGGTCGATCAAATCCTGGGGTGCGCGATTGGCGAAACGCTCGGTATAAGCCGCCTTGACCGGCTCCCAAATCGCCGGGTCGCCTAGGGCTTTGGCCGGTAGCGCGAATGCCGCATAGTGCGGCGCAAGAAAGTAATCCGGCAACGCGATGCCCTCCTTGCGCAGGTCGATCTCGGCCTGCATCCAATCGCGGGTAAAACCGTTGATATAGGCGGCCGTGCCCATGGGGATGGCCAAGCGCACCAGATGCGGATGGTCGATCGCCACTTGCTGAGTGATCAACGCCCCCATCGAGAGGCCTGCCAGGATCACCGGCGGCGCACACACCGCCTCGATCATCTCGGCACAGTCGCACGCGAAATCGGCAATCGACCAAGGCGCGGGGTCGGCGGTGGTCTCGCCCACACCGCGCGGGTCATACGACGTCGAGCGGAACCGGCGTGCGAAATGCGTCATTTGCTGCCGCCAGGCCTCGGCGGGCGAGTCGCCGCCGGGCACCCAGACGATGTCCGGCCCCTGCCCCACCTGCGCAACCCGCATCCGGGCGCCGCTGGTCTCTAGATGCAAAACCCGGACCGACGGATCAAATCTGCCGAATGCCGCCATGGTTCAACCGGCCCCGGTCCGGCCATAAACCGTCAGATTGACCTCCGGGTCACCGGTGACGCCGGGAAGCTCCTCGTAGACGAAAACCGCCATCAGCCGAGTACGGCCACCCCCGACCGGAGAGACCCGGTGGAGCGAATTGCAGCCGCGGAAAATCGTGAGCTCGCCCGCCTCGCGCGAAACCGCCCGCACCCGGTCCGAGGCGCCGGTCAGAACCTCGGTCATATAGGGTATGTCCTCGCGCCCGGCGCTTTCGCGTGTGTTCGGCGCCAATTCGAACGCGCCGCCAAGCTCTGCCCCCTGCAACATCAGCGTCATTGTGAATGCGTTCGTGGAATCGTAGTGCCATGCAGATTGATCCCCCGGCCCGTAGCAAATCACGTTGACCGGCTGCAGCGGGTCTTCGCTCGGATGAAGCTTCGGCGCGCCGACGATCTCGGCAACCATGTTCTGGAACGGCACCCAGAAGTACAATCGCTTGAGATGCGACGTCTCGGGCAGCAGGTCGGCGGCGATCATCCTATAGCGCGCGGGCTGCATGATGTTGCGCGGATGATCCGGGGGCAGCGACGGATCGCCCTGGCGCTGGAGATAGCAATTGCGGAGCGACTCGGCTGGATTGGCTCGGTCCATCAGCGCTGCCGCCTCGGTGGCGCCTTCCAACACTGCCTCGGGTGTCAGGAAGCCAGGTAGCGAGCAATACTGATCGCGGTCGAGCTGCGCGCGGGCCTCGGCGATGATCACCTCCGTGGCAGCGGCGTCCTGGTCCAGCGGATAGCGGGTGAAGTCGATCGGCGGTCTGGTCATCGGTCAATTCGTCAGCGGATGATGGCAGGTCACGATGCGTCCATCGCCCAGCACCGTCTCGCCCGGCATCTCTGCGCGGCAGCGCTCGGTCGCGTATTTGCAGCGGGTGTGGAACTCGCAGCCCGAGGGCCGGCTTGTCAGGCTCGGCACCTCGCCCTCGATCGAGACCAGTGCGCGCCGCTTGTCCGGATCGGGTTGAGGCACGCCACCGACCAGGGCTTCGGTGTAGGGGTGCGCGGGCCGTGCGAAAATCGCCTCGCTGTCACCGCGCTCGACCAGCCGGCCCAGATACATGATCGCCAGCTTGTCACTGATATGACGAACGACCGGCAGGTTGTGGCTGATGATCAGGTATCCCAACGCGTGTTCGCGCTGCAGCTCACCCATCAAGTTCAGGATCTCGCCCTGGACCGAAACATCCAGCCCCGCGGTCGGCTCGTCCGCGATGATCAGCTTTGGATTCAACGCCAGCGCGCGCGCCACACCGACGCGCCGCGCCTGACCGCCCGACAATTCGTGGGGGTAGCGCGACAGGAAATTCAACGGCAGGCGCACCATGTCGCAAAGCCGCTCGGCCTCCTCGTCCAGGCGGCTCTTCGAGAGACCGTGGATCTCGAACGGCTCGGTGATCAGCGCCCGCACGGTCTGACGCGGGCTGAGTGAGCCAACCGGATCCTGGAACATCATCGCCATGTCGCGCCGCAGGGGCTTGAAGGCTGCAGGGCTTAAACCCAGGACGTCGCGACCCTCAAACGTGACCTTTCCCAAATGCGCCCCGACCAGTCCCAGTACTGCCCGGCCCAGCGTCGTCTTTCCGGACCCGGACTCTCCGACCAGGCCCAGGGTTTCGCCCCGTTTGAGCGTCAGTGAGGCATTCAAAACTGCATCTACGAACGGTTCCTGGACGCCCCTCACCCTCGCCTTCAGTGCCCCCATGACCCGGAATCGCACCGATAGCTCCTCGACCTCGAGCAGCGGAGCGCCGATCGACCGCGGGCCCTCGGAACCGCGCTCGGGGGTCGTGTCCGCCGCTTGCGCCGCCGGACCCTCGGCAAGCCCCGGGTCCAGCAGATGACAGCGGGCCGCGTGACCGTCATGCGGCGCGTGGCTGGCTGGCTGGCGCTCGCCGCAAACTTTCATGGCCTTTGGGCATCGCGGTGCGAAGACGCATCCCGTGGGCTTGATATGCAGATCCGGAATATCGCCCGGGATCACCGGCAGAAGCCGCGTCCGGGTCATCTCGCGCGCCGGGTCGCATTCCAGCAGCGCCTGGGTGTAGGGATGCGCGGCACGGTAGAAGATATCGCGCACATCCCCATGCTCGACGACCTCGCCCGCATACATAACGACCACCTCGTCGCAAAGCTCGGCGATCAGGCCCAAATTGTGCGAGACGACCATGATGGTGGCCTCGAATTCGCGCTGAAGCTCGCGGATCAGGTGAATGATCTGCGCCTCCATGGTGACGTCCAGCGCCGTGGTCGGCTCATCCGCGACCAGCAGCATTGGGTCCATGAGAAGCGCCATGGCAATCCCAGCCCGCTGGCGCATGCCGCCGGAGAACTGGTGCGGATACTGGGCAATCCGGCTGTCCGGGTCGGGAATGCCGACCCGGCGCATCATCTCGACCGCGCGGCGCGTCTTTTCGGCCTCCGGCTCCGGGCGGCGATAGAGGATATCGGTCATCTGCTGGCCGTAGGAGAGGACCGGCGATTGCGAAGTCATCGGGTCTTGGAAGACAATCGACACCTTCTCGCCCCGCACCTGTTGCATCCGGGGCTCTGGGAAGGTCAGCAAATCCTGGCCGTCGAAAATCGCCTCGCCGCCCTCGACAATACCGTTGGCGGCCAGAAGGCGGGTAACGGTCCAGATCACCGTGCTCTTGCCCGATCCGCTCTCGCCCACCACGCCGACGATCTTGCCCTTGGGCACCTTGAGGCTTACGTCGCGTAGCGCATGGACCCGGCCGCGCGGCGTCCGAAAATCTACGTTTAAGTTGCGAATATCCAGAAGCGCGCTCATCGCCTAGCGCCCCTTGCGCAGCTTGGGGTCGAAGATGTCGCGCAGCGCCTCGCCAAGGAAGGTGAAGCCCAACGTGGTCAGGACCAGCGGGATTCCCCCCGCGATCACCATCCACGGCGTGTCGCGGATGATCAGATAGCCCTCGTTCAGAACGGTTCCCCAGCTCGCGGTCGGCGGCTGGACGCCGAGGCCGAGGAAGCTCAGCCCCGCCTCGATGGTCACGACGACCGGCACGTCCATGGCCGCCAGGATCAGCAGCGGCCCGATGACGTTCGGCATGATGTGCCGGGCGAGGATGCGCGGCGTACTGGCGCCCAGCGAACGCTCGGCAAGGATGAACTCGGTTCGCTTCAGTGCCAGCGTGCTGGTGCGCGCCAACCGGGCGTAACTGGGGATCGAGGTTACGATGACGATGGCAAGCACAAGCTTCAGACTGGGCCCCAGCAGCGCGACCGCGGCCAAGGCCAGGATCACGGTCGGAAACGACCGGATCGCGTCGAAAAGAAGCAGCAGCAGATTATCCAGCCAAGTAGGCCCGAACCCGGCCACCATACCCAATACCAGTCCGATCACCAGCGAGACTGAGACGCCGATCGCCGCGACCTCCAGCGCCACCCGGCCGCCATAGAGGACCCTGGTATAGGTGTCGCGCCCCAACTGATCGGTGCCCGCCCAGTGGTCCGCCGTCGGCCCGGACATCCGGTTCGGGATGTCCATCGTCAGCGGATCGTGGGTAGCGAAGACAGGCGCGAAGATCGCGCTCGCGAAGAACATGATAACCAGGAAAAGACCCAGCATGCCCTGCGGGTTGCGCAGGAACAGGATCAGCTTCTCGCGCCGCACACTATAGGCGCGTTCGGCCGCGGCCGCCGAACCCGTCCTCAATTGGCCGGGCGCGGGAGCGGGGATATCAGAGGGATTCACGGACACGGGGGTCGAGCCACGAGACCACCAGATCGGCGATCAGCGTCACCACCACATAAAGCGCGATGGTGACCAGGACCGCGCCCTGCACCACGGGGAAGTTCCGCGCCAGCACCATGTCGTAGATGATCTTGCCGACACCCGGGCGCGAAAAGATGATCTCGGCGAAAACGGTTCCCGAGAGGAGCCCGCCGAAACCGACGCCGATCAGGGTGATCGTGGGCAGGATCGCGACCTTCAGCGCGTATCGGAAAACGATGGTGCGGGGTCTCAGCCCAAAGGCCCGGGCCGATCGGATATAGTTCTCGCCCATCACTTCCAGCATCGAGGCGCGCACCATCCGCGCCAGATATCCGACCCAACCAAGCCCCACGGCGAAGGCGGGCAAGATCAGGTGACGAAGTTGGTCGACGATGTCGCCCTCGTCGCCCGCCCCGATCACCGGCAGCCAGCGAAGGGTGATCGAGAACAGCAGAATCGCCCAGATCGAGACCAGGAACGAGGGCACCGCGATTGTCCCAACCGAGATGATCCCAGTGATCCGGTCGAGCCAACTATTTGGCCGGATCGCCGACAGGCAGCCAAGCGGAATGCCCACCAGCGCCGCCCAACCAAGCGCCGCCACTGCAAGCGCGATCGTGTAGGGCAACTGCTCGGACATTGTCAGGGCAACCGAGCGGTTCGAGAATACATCGCTGCCTAGATCGCCCTGCAGGACGTTCCCAACGAATATGAGGAACTGATAGTAAAATGGTTTGTCCAAATGCATTTTCGCGGCATAGGCCGCCTGGATTTCCGGCGTTGCACGGGGGCCCAACGCAATCGAAACCGGATCGCCCGGGATCGAATGCAGCATCAGAAATAGCGCCGCCACCGCCAACAAAATGATGACGACGGAGAGCACCAGACGCTTGAGTAGATACCACAACATGGCGTTCGCCGCCGGGGCGACTGCGCCCCGGCGGCAAGATCACTGGCCCGTCAGGCCGGCTTGAAGTAGCCGAGCTGCATCTCGCCCGAAGGTGCGAACTGGGTCGCGATGTCTGCCCGGTGGATGAAGACTTCCGGCTCGTGGGTCAGCCACACATAGCCGCCAGTCTCCTCCATGATCTCCTGCATCCGGATCGCGATCTTGTGCCTTTCGGCCACCTCTGACACCGACACAAGCTCCTTGAACAGGGCCTCGAACTCGTCCGAAGACCAACGCTCCCAGTTCCAGATGCCGACCTGGTCGCGCACGAACCACTGGAACGGCTCGTACGGATCAGGCCCGGAGCCGTAGCGCATGAGCCAGAGCTCCAGATCCTTCCAAGTCTCGCCTTTGCTCTCCTGGCCCATCTCCCAGAAGGGGCCGGAATCGAGCGGGATGATCTCGACGGTCACACCGATCTGAGCGAGATTTGCCTGGATGATCTGAGCCGCAAGGACGCGCTCCTGTGCATTGAGAGTGCGGAGCGTGAGGGTCAGCCCCGAAACGCCTGCCTCGTCCAGCATCGCCTTGGCCTTGGCCGGGTCGTAGGAGTAGCTGGTCTCGAGCCGCCGCCCCACCAAGCCCGGGCAGACCACGCCGTAGGAAGGCTCGGCCGTGCCGGCATAGGCGCCCTGGATGATCGAGGCTTGATCGACCGCGTGCTGAATCGCCTGACGTACCTTGAGATCCTGCAGCTTCGGGTTTTCGATGTTCATGCCCATCCACATATATTGCAGGGCACCCGCCACGGTCAGCTTTGCGTTCTCCGGCGTCTCCTTCTGATAGCGCGCATAGGAGTTCGAGGTGATCTTGGCGCAGTCTAGCTCGCCCGCCTCGAAGGCCAGGGCGCCGGCCTCGTCCTCGGTCACGAACAGGCAATCGATATTGTCATAAGCTGGTTTCGCGCCGGTCCAGTCCGGGTTCGGGCGCAGCTTCACATATTGCGCCTGCTTGTGCTCCATGACGTAAGGCCCGCAGGTCGCCGGGATATCTACCGTATAGCGCCCGCCCGCCGCCTCGACGGCCTTCTTGCAGACGATGATCCCAGTCCCAGACGCCAGCGTCGTGGTCATGAATGGCGAGAAGGCTTGGTTCAGCACGATCGTGCCGGAATACTTGTCCTTGATCTCCACATGGTCGTAGGCGACGTAGTCGCCCTTCCACTCGCTCTCCTTCATGCGGTCATAGGAATAGGCGACGTCTTCGGTGGTCAGTTCGCCATTGTCGCCAGACCACATCAGCCCGGATTTCAGCGTGAAATCGATATTCGTCGCGTCGCGCAACTCGACGCTCTCGACGAAGGGCGAAGGCACCCAGACCGCCTGGCCATCCTTGTAACCGTAGTGGACCAGCGCCGGCATGACGCACCAATTGACGTCGTTCGGCGGATGACCGCCCACATAGTAGCCGGGATCCAGGCTCTCCATCTCGCGGTCGAAGCGCACCGTCAGGGTCTTGCCCTCCGCGGAATACGAGATGCCGGGGAAGCTGCCGACCAAGCTGGCCGTCCCTGCGAACGCGGCGGTTTGCAGGAATTGCCGCCGGCTTTGCGAAATCGTTCTCATTTTATCCTCCCTGTCGTTTGTCTTTGGTTTCACTCCGCCACTGACGGGGCCGTAAGTCAATGAGTTAGACCAGTTGCCGGGGGAACTCCCGTTCCCAGGTCTGGGAATGCACCACCTCGTCGCCGAGGCGTGCCTCCATGCGTGCCTCCAGCACGAAATGGGTCTCGGTCGAGGTCAGCACGGTCTGGGTTCGGCTGGTGACCTGCCAGGGGCCACGGCTGAAATCCTCGGTCCAGGTGATGTCGAGCTTGGCGCTGTTGGGATCGTCCGGATGGACAGAAAGATACTCGTCATGGGTCGAGGCGACTGTCCAGCCGTTGTGTTCGTTATAGATTGTCCGACCCTCGTCGAACCATTGATGCTGGGTCACGGCGCCTGAAATCATGTCGCGCTCGAAGGACCAGGTGTAGAACGGCGGTTCCTCCATCGCCTTATCCAACGGCGCGGCGGCGTCTGGCGGGTCGAACGGACGCAGGTCCGCGTCCGCATCGCTGGCCGGTCGCACGGGCAAGGTCAACGTGGTGGCGCCCAGCGCAATAGTCAGCGTCGCCTTTTCCGGCGAGGGCCAGGCGATGGGCCAGTAGACGTTGGAAAGCGCGATCTGGACTTTGTGTCCGGGCGCGAAGCGATGCCCCGCCTCGTTGAGTTGCAGGCGGACCCGGTAGGTCTTGCCGGGCTCCAGCGGCTCTGGGTGTTCGTGGCGGTCTCGGTGAGTGAGATTGAGCAGTCCATAGCTGATCCGGGTCGCCGCGCCATTGGCCAAAACCTCGTTCAGGCAGGCTGCAACCATGGCCACAGGCTTGTCGCTGGCGACCTGCAGCGCGAGCACCGGGGCGCCAAGGATCTCCACCGTCTCCGTCAACGGCTCGGTCTCGAAGATCAGGTAGCCTCCCGCGTCGTTCCGCTGGTCGCCCGGCTGATCCGGGTCAACCCCGTGCGGGCACCACTGGCCGGCCATCAGCCCGGTATCCATGGGCGAGCTGATGGTGCGTGTGCCCGAACCGGCAGCCGCTTCCAGACCGCCCGCGTTCAGGTGCAGCACGCGATCCTCGATCCGGGACGAGGGCCAAGATGCCTCGGCGACCCAGCGGCCGGGGCGTTCCTCGTAATATGTGCGAGGCGGGACGGGATCTTGCATCCAGCACCGCAGTTGCGGCTCGTCCATGATCCCGGTGGCTTCGCCCTTCAGCCAGTGATCCCACCAGCGGATGCATTCCTGCAGGAAGCCGATGGCAGGCCCAGGCTCGGCGAAATGCGGATACTTGTGCGCCCATGGGCCGACCAGGCCCTTCACCGGCGCGTTCAGCCCTGCCAGCAGCCGGAAGACCGCATTGGAATATCCATCGGCCCAACCGCCCACCGCATAGACCGCGGCCTCGATGTCGTCCAAGTTCTCGCAGACCGAGCCATGCTTATAGAAGTCGTCGCGGGTCTGGTGCTCCAGCCAGTCAGTCAGCCACATACCACTGCCGTTCAGCCGGTCGCGCCAAATCTGCTCCCACTTGTTGCCAACCACATCCGGGTCCGGCGGCGTGGTATTGATCGAGAACATGTAGCTGTTCCAGGCGGCGTTGTCGTTCAACAGGCAGCCGCCCATGTAGTGGATGTCATCCGCATAGCGGTCATCGGTCGAGCAAATCGTAACGATGGCCTTCAGCGCCGGCGGCCGCCGCGCGGCGACCTGCAACCCGTTGAACCCGCCCCACGAAATCCCGATCATCCCCACATTGCCGCTGCACCAGGGCTGGGCGGTAATCCAGTCGATGATCTCCAGCGCATCGTCCTGCTCCTGCTTCAGGTATTCGCCCAGCATGACGCCCTCGGAATCGCCGGCGCCACGCATGTCGACCCGGACCGAGGCATAGCCATGGCCTGCGAAATAGGGATGGGTCATGGCGTCCCGGTCGGCCGTGCCGTCGTGGCGACGATAGGGCAGGTATTCCAGGATCGCCGGGACCGGGTTCTGGGCCGCGTCCTTAGGCAGCCAGATTCGGGCCGCCAGCCGCACGCCGTCCGAAAGAGTAATGAAGACAGGGTCCATCACCTCGATCTGGTGCGGAAACGTCTCGACGATCTTCATGCCTTGTCCCCCTGAAATTCAAACCCCGTCGCGTGGCACCTTCTCACGCCAATTTCGCGTGAATATCACCTCGTCGCCGTCGCGCGCCTCGACATCGGTGTCGATCAGCCAGTCGGCCGCGGTCGCGCGGACCCGCGTCGTGCTATCGACCTCCATATGCCAATCCTCGCGGTGCCTCAGCGAATGCCAATGCCAGATCGCCTCGGCCGACAGCGGGTCATCCTCGTCGATCGTGAAATCAGCCGTCATCCCGTCCACGACATCCAGACCGATATCCTCGATGTGATAGCGCCCGCTTTCCTCGACCAGCCGGGTAACCCAGCGCCCAGTCGCGATGTCGCGCTCGACCGCCCGGGCCGAGCGCTCGGGCTCGATCACGGAAATCGCCGTCCCAGCCATCTCGGGTGGCTCGAACTTGGGCGCTTCCGGACCGGTCTCGGGATTGCGCAGGGGCAAGTCCAATCTGCTGGAGCCAGTCTCTAGTGCAAGTTCCACCGGTGCTGGCCCAGGCCAGGCCATCGGCCAATAAGCGGTCGACAGCGCCAAGCGCAGCCGGTGCCCCGGGACCACGCGATGGGCGAGGTCGTTCAGTTGCACCACGACCTCGGTCATCTCGCCCGGCACCATCGGCCGAATGTGCTCCTGATCCTCGCGATGGGTCAGGTTCAGGAGGCCGAAGCTGATGCGCCGCGACGTGCCGTCCGGCGCCACATCCATCAGGCGCACCGCCAGTATTCCCTGAGGTTGGTCGACAGCCAGGCGCATGCGGGCAACCGGCGCGCCGAGAATTTCAATGGGCGCGTCGAGCGGCTGCGTGTCGAAGCTCAGCGACTGTCCGTCATCCTCCCGCTGGTCGATGGCGAGGTCAGGGCTGGACCCGCCCAGCCCATAGGGACACCAATTGCCCCCAGTGACGCCGAGCGTCTGAGGCGAGTTATGGCGCAGAACCACTTCTGCTTCAGATTCTCCCCCCAAGCCATTGTTATTAATTACATACGATCGTGTCGAAACATTCACAGACGGCCACGCCCTTTCGGCCACCCAGCGCCCCGGCACTTCGGCCAGGCAGGCATCCGGCACCACGAAATCCTGCATCCACACCGTGTAGGCGGGCTCGTCCATGATCCCGCTATCCTCGCCTTTCAGCCAGTGGTCCCACCAGCGCAAAGCCTGCTGCAAAAACCCGACGGCGGGGCCGGGCATCCCAACCTCCGGATATTTGTGGCCCCACGGACCGACCAGCCCCTTGGCCGGGCACGAGAGGTTGGCCAGCAAGCGCGGCACCGCGTTGGAATAGCCATCCTCCCAACCGCCGACCGCGTAGACCGCGCATTCGATATCGGCGTAGTTCTCGCAGACCGATCCCTGACGCCAATAATCGTCGCGCCGCTGGTGCCGCATCCAGATATGCGAGGCCGGGGGTTCCCAATTCTCCAACCGCTCCAGCCACCGCGCACGCCAGCCCTGTGGATCCAGCGCCTTGTCCGGCGGCCGGGCCATGCGCTGGTAGAAGCCCGAGCCCCAAAAGAATCCATCCAGCAATAGGCAACCGCCCATCCAATGGACGTCATCCGCATAGCGGTCGTCGGTCGAGCAATGGGTTATGACCGCCTTCAACGCTGGTGGGCGCCTGGCGGCCACCTGCAGACCGTTGAACCCGCCCCAGGAAATCCCGGTCATGCCGACGTTGCCGTTGCACCAGGGCTGCGCGGCGATCCAGGCGATGGCGGCCACCGCGTCGTCCTGCTCGGATTTTGGGTATTCGTCAGTGATTAGCCCCTCGGACTCGCCGGTGCCCCGGATATCCAACCGGATGCAGGCAAACCCATGCCCGGCCCAGTAGCCGTGGCGCCGATCGTCGCTTGGCCTTGTGCTGTCGCGTTTGCGGTAGGGAATATATTCCAGGATCGCGGGCACCGGGGTAGTCTCGGCCCCTTCCGGCAGCCAGATCCGGGCCGACAGGCGCACCTGATCCGGCATCTCGATCCACTGGTGCTCGATCTGGCGCACCTTGTGGGGGAATGTCTCGACGATGCGGGGGCCGTCGATATCGGAGCTGGGCGCGCTCATTCCTCTTGCCTCCCGCCAGTGGATCGGATCACCCTGGCCGGATCCCGGTAACGGCGCAATCGGTTTCATCTGCATGGCCCAAACGCTCTACACGAATGGCACGATCTTAACGGTCAATGCTGGAGACCAACTAGCCGAGGCGGTGCTGATCGAGGACGGGACCATCCACACGGTCGGGCCGCTCGCCGAAGTTGAGGCCGCCGCCAGCCCCGCGGCTCAGCGGCGTGACCTTGGCGACCGAACCATGATCCCCGCTTTCATTGATCCGCACGGGCATTTCCCGGATTCGGGCTATCTGGACTTGCACCGGGCAGACCTGTCAGGCCCGCCGATCGGCAATTGCCGGACGCTATCGGAGGCGTTCGGCCGTCTGCGCGACCGGGCCGCCGCCACCCCTGCCGGCGAGTGGGTGATCGGTGTCCTGTTCGAGCCCGGCGGTGTGGCCGAGAACCGCTTCCCCACAAGGGCCGAGCTCGACGCCGTCTCGGCCGATCACCCGGTTTGGGTTGTGCATTTCACCGGCCATGCGGGGGTCGCGAACTCGCTGGCGCTGGCCGCGCGCGGCGTCGATCGCGACACGCTTGACCCGGTCGGCGGTTGGTTGGGCCGCGACCCCGATACCGGAGAATTGACGGGCCTTCTCAAGGGGATGGCCGCAATGGGAGAGCTCGGCGATTCCGAGTTCCAGGTCACGTACGACCGCTTCCGCACCGCATATCGGGCGGCGGCTGAAGAATACCTCTCTCACGGCGTCGCGATGGCGCAAAACGCTTGGGCGACCGAGACCCTGCTCGGCTATTTCCTGCGGCTCGCCCGCGAAGGCGATGCCGAAATCGAGACCCTGGTCCTGCCTGCGGGATTGCTGGAACCCGACCTCACGGACGGTCGCCTTGAACTCACGCCACCGCCCGAGGGCAGCGGCATCCTCCTCGGCCCCCGGAAATTCTTCGGTGACGGCTCGTTCCACATCCAGACCGCCTGCATCACCGAGCCCTATTTCAGGCCGCTGAACGGCGAGCCCGGCTACCGCTGCCCGGTTTCGATCACGCGTGAGGAAATGGCCCGGGATATCGGCCGCGTCCACCGGATGGGATACCAGTGCCACATCCACGCCAACGGCGACGCGACCTCGGACGTGATCCTGGACGCTATCGAGGGCGTGCTGGAGACGGACCCTCGCGACGACCACCGGCACACCCTGATCCACACCCAAGTGCTGCGCGAGGATCAACTCGACCGGATGATACGTCTTGGCGTCACCGCAAGCTTCTTCCCCGCCCACCTATACTATTGGGGCGATTTTCACCGCGACGTCACCTTCGGACCTGACAGGGTCCGCAACATGTGCCCGACCCGCTGGGCGGCGGACAGGGGCATGCGCTTCACCATCCACAATGACGCGCAGGTGACCCCGACCCGGCCCCTGCATCTGATGTGGTGCGCGGTCGACCGCACCTCGGTCAACGGCACGGCGCTGGGCCCCGAACAAGCCCTGACCCCACGCGAGGCACTGCGGGCACATACCGTCGACGCCGCCTGGCAGGTCTTCCAGGACCATACGCGCGGCAGCATTGAGCCTGGCAAACATGCCGATTTCGCAATCCTCTCGGGCAATCCCCTCGACGATCCCGCTGAAATCCGCCGTATCGAGGTGCTCGAGACTATTGTTCGAGGGAAGACCGCCTATCGGCGCAGGGAACAGTCGGCGTGAACAATGTTCTGTTGCCGGTTTTCTGCCGGATCGGCGCGCGATAATCTTCCGACATGCGAACCATGGGCTCAGCCGGCACCGATCACTCCTTCGATCCGAGCGAGATCGAACAGTCAATCCCGGATCGGTTCGCGAAGATCACCTTAGCCCATCGCGACCGGATCGCGGTCAGCGCGGGCGCCACGCGCTTGACCTACGGCGACCTGAACACGGCGAGCAACCGGATCGCGCACCAAATCCTCGGCCGGCGCAGCGACGGCGCCGAACCTATTTGCCTCCTGTTCCCGCAAGGCGCGGATCTGGTCGCGGCAATCCTGGGCACCCTGAAGGCGGGAAAGATCTACCTGGCGCTAGACCCGCGCCACTCGGTGGAAGATCTCCAAAGCCACCGCGTGCAAAGCGGCGCGGAGCTCATCGTCACGGACCGTGCCAATCGCGCGCTGGCGCAAACTCTGGTTGGTGATAAATCCGTGCTCGATGTGTCCAAGACGGGCACCGACGGGAAGACGGACGACCCGGCGCTGGATATCGCCCCTGACCGGCCGGCCTATCTCTTCTACACGTCCGGCTCGACCGGCACGCCAAAGGGCGTCGTCGATTGCCATCGCAACGTGCTGCACAATGTGATGCGCTATACCAACAATCTGGAGTTCGGCCCGGATGACCGGCTGTCAATGATCCAGTCTTGCAGCTTCAGCGGCACGGTCTCCAGCCTGTTCGGCGCGTTATTGAACGGTGCCGCAATTCATCCCTTCGACCTGCAGGGCCAAGGGATCGAGGCAATGGCCGGGTGGTTGGCACAGGATGAAATCACCATCTTCCACTCGGTCCCGATGATCTTCGAGCAATTGGCGGCAGTGGCCCCTACCCTGCCCAAGCTTCGCCTGATCCGCCTGGAAGGGGACCGCAGCGAACCACACCACGTCCGGCTGTTTACCAATCGCTTCGACCCCAAAACCGTCTTGGTGAACGGCCTCGGCACCACCGAGACCGGGATCGTACGCCAGTTCTTCATCACCCATGACAGCCCGGCGCCGGAGACCGTGGTTCCGATTGGCTATCCGGTCACGGACATGGATATCCGGCTGGTCGATGAGGAGGGCGTCATAGTCTCAGAAGGCGAAATCGGTGAGATCGCTGTCGCGAGCCGTTACCTCGCCACCGGCTACTGGCGACAGCCCGGCCTGACCGGCCAGGCCTTTGCCCCCGATCCGAATGATCCCGAAAGGCGGGTCTACCGCACGGGCGATCTGGGCCGCCTGGGCCCAGGCAATTGCCTGGAATATCTTGGGCGTAAGGATTTTCAGGCGAAGATCCGGGGCGTCCGCATCGACATCGCCGCAATCGAGGCGGCGCTCGCGGCACAGCCCGGCGTCGACCGGGCCTTGGTGATGGTGCGCGAAGACCGCCCGGGATCTCAGCAATTGGTCGCCTATCTGACGCCCGCTGAGCAGCCTCCAGCGGTCCCCTCTGTGCGCCACGCCCTGTCAAAGTCTCTGCCCCAAGCCATGGTCCCCGCGCGCTATATGGTGCTGGACGCCTTTCCGCTGGACACCAACCGCAAGATCGACCGGAAGGCCCTGCCGGCGCCCGACAGGACACGGCCCGACCTGGCCGAACCCTACATGCCGCCCGAAACCGATCGCCAGCGCACGATCGCTGCCTGCTTCGCCGAAACACTCGATCTCGATCAGGTCGGATTGAATGACGACTTTTTCGAAATGGGCGGAGACTCGCTGCAAGCGACCGAGCTGCTTCTCCTGCTCAACGCCCGGCTCGAAATTCTATGCACGCCCGAGTTCCTTTTTTCGGCGCCGACCGTTGCCGGCCTGGATCAAAGTTTCGACGACGAGACGCGCGGCGGCGCGTTGGTGAAGTTGACGCCAGAGGTCGATGGGCTGCCCTTGTTCTGCATCCATGGTGTTGGCGGATTCGTGCTGGAGTACCGGCTGTTTGCCCAACGCATCGGCGCTGAGCACCCCGTCTACGGCGTACAAAACCTACGCCTGATTGACAGGTCCGAACCACCACCGGACATCGCGGAGATGGCCGAGGAGGCAGTCGCAGAGATCCGCCACCAACAACCCCAAGGACCCTATCGTATCTGCGGCAATTGCCTGGGCGGCGTGGTCGCGCTTGAAGCCGCGCGCCGCCTCTGCGCGCTGGACCAGCCGGTCGACTTTTTGGGACTGATCGACACCGAGTTCCCCAGCGGCACCGTCGAAGCCTATATGCCCAGACGCCCTGTCCGGGAATACTGGGCCGAGTTGATGGCCAGGCCGGCGCGCCAGCGGGCCGCAATTGTCGTCGAGCGCCTCAAACGCTATGCAAAACGCCTCTACGGGTTGTCGGCGTATCATCTTCGATCGGTCACGGCACGGCTGACCCGTGCACCCGTCAATGCAGCGAACGAAGCGGACGCCCGGCGCCGTGTCCGCGAACAATATCGGCCCCAGCCCTATGACGGGCCGGTTACGCTCTACACGTCCGGCGCGCCCGATAGCCGAGCGAAATGGCAGCGCATCTTACCTGCGCTTCAAGTCGTTGAAATCCACGGGACTGCCATTCCGGGACGGCGGGTACATCTGACCGGAGAGCCCTATGTCGGCGACCTCGCGCGCATGATCGGAGACGCGCTGCAATTCGATTGAAGACTCGGCGCCGCTACCGGTTCAGGAGTTCACGGACCGTATCAGCAAGGGTCATCGGATAGAAGGGTTTGGTTACGATTGCCGCGGCGCCCACTCCGCCGAGCGACTCTAGGGTCTCCGGCTGCGCGACCGCGGTCAGGAAGATTACCGGGCAGTCGATGCCATTCGACTGCTTTCGAAGACCGGCCAGGGTCTCAGGTCCGTTCAGGCCCGGCATTCTTACGTCCAGGATCACCAGATCAGGCGCGAAACCCTCGATGGCGCCAAGCGCCTCATCACCGGACCCGCAAAAGCGCAGATCGAAACCACCGACGGTCGCAAGAGCGATCTCGAGCAACGCCCGGGCGTCCGGGTCATCATCGACGCAAAGAATTCGACGCACTGCTCCCACCGGATCGTCCAACGGCCTTGTCAGTGCTGCTACGTTATTCGCCCGTCGAGGACAATGGCAGCACAATCACGAAGCGCGTATCGCCGGGCTGGCTGGTAAACGCGATCTGCCCATCCTGGGCCTCGACGAATGCCTTCGAGATATACAGACCCAGGCCGTTGCCAGCGTGGTTGCCGGCGTCCGCCTTGGCAAACTTCTGGAAAACGCGCTGCTGCAGGTCAGCGGGGATGCCGGGTCCGTGGTCACGGACAGTGACCCGCGCACCCTGCCGCTCTTGCGTCACGGCGACATCAACGGAGCCGCCTTCCTCAGAGAACTTGATCGCGTTGGTCAACAGGTTGGTCAGGATCTGCTCGAGCCTTTTGCGATCGGCCTGGACTTTCACCGGCCGGTCGATGGCCGCAACTTCGATCGCAACGCCCTTTTGATCGGCGATCACCTGGTTCGCGGAAACGCATTCGCGCACGACCTCACTCAGGTCAACCGGCGACAAATGCAGCTTGAGGCACCCGGACTCGATCACGTCCGCGTCGATCAGATCGTCGGACAAGGCCAGCAACCGCCGGGCATTGCGCTGCGCCATTTCCAGCATCGGCCGCATCTTCGGGGGCAGGTCGCCTAAGACCCCACTCTCAATGATGCTGAGCGCCCCCATCAGCGCTCCGAGCGGGGCCCGGAATTCGTGGCTGACAAAGGATATGATCTCGTTTTCGGACGAGACCGGCAAACCGCGTGCGCCCAGCCCTGTCGCGTCTCCAAGAGTATCAGTCGTTTGATCGCTCATTGCTCAACTGCGCGGAGTGACCTTCCACTCCTTCTCCTTCAGCCATTCCTTGATGTTCGAGACGCGGGACAAAAGGTTCTTGAATTCCGCATACATGAAGAACGCGATGAAGACATAGAAAACCAGCCACCAGCGCCGCTTTCTGATCTCGGGGTCCGCGAGCCGGCTGATGAAAACCATCTGCCCGGGGCCGGTCGACATCACATAGATCGTGATCAACAAAAGCAGAGGCACGGTCCAGTCGATCGCGGCCAGCGAGCCCGCCTGGATCGCCCAATAGGCAATGATCGGCACGATCTGCATCGAAATCCAGGGGAAGAACTCGCGCCAGGCCAGCAGATAGAACATGCCCACCTTCTGTCTGATCGACAGGTTCTTCGACTTGAGCGCGGTCGGCAGCCTAGTATTCGTCACCTGATACCAGCCCTGCGCCCATCTGAGCCTTTGATTGGCCAGGCCTTTGAACGTCGTTGGCGACAGTTCGCGCGAGATCAGATAGGGGTCCGAGACGATGTTGCCCCCCTCCTCGACCACGCGCAGCGCCGAGTCGATGTCCTCGGTCAGCATGAAGCCGCGCATCCGGATGCGGCGCAGCAGATCGGTGCGCCAAAAGCCGTTGCTGCCGCCGAAGATGCCGAACTTATGCAGACGCGAGCGGCCCGGATGGCTGACGGTGTAGATCTGCTCGAATTCGACCGCGACCATGCGCGCCACCCAGGACGCATCGCCGTTGCGTATCAGGCAATGGCCCTGGACCACATCGGCGCCCGAGTTGATCCACTGCCAGGCGCGGGTGAAGCTGTCCGGGTCGGGCTGATGATCCGCGTCGAATATCGCGGTGAACGCGCCCTTCGAATAGGCGATCGCCGCGTTTACGTTCTGCGCCTTCGAGGTGCTGCCAATCACCCGCACGACTTCCAGCCGAGAATCCTTCGCCGCCATCTCGCGCAGGGTCTTCTCGATCGGCATGTCCTTGGGTGTGTTGTAGGCCAGGATGATCTGGATCTGGCCTGGATAATCGACGTTTAGCATCGCCTCGAGCGTCGAGAAGATCGTTGCCGCCTCGTTTGGCAGATAGGCCGCGATGATCGCGCTCGCGGTCGGATATTCCATGTCATCGTCTGCGGGCGGATCGACCCGTTTCAGCGCCATGAAACCTTCGAGCCAGATCAGGGTACAGGTGAGGACGAGGCTGACCACCACAACGATATAGGCAGCCTTTGTGATGTCGTGGCCGAGCATCGCCGAAAAATGGTAGAGGGCGTAAGGGAGGCCCCATCCCAGAACGAAGGTGGCGGCAATCTGCAGCGGAAATCGCAGCCGCTCGATCAGACCGCGGAACGTCTTCGGCATCTTGTCCGGCTTCGGCGGCACGACCATGCTGGTCTGGTAACGAGCTGGCTGCAAATCCAAGTGCGCTTCGGCATGGGATTGCGCGATGCGCATACGCTCGAGCAGGTCTTCCGCGTCCTCGGCCGGAATTGCATCCGCAAAGCCCATGATCGGTGTCAGATGCAGGAACTCGCCACAGGCCGTGAAAACCTTACCGATCAGGGTCTGCGAAATTCGCTCAAGCTTCTTGGCCGCCTCGTCCTCGGTGACCTCGGGCATCAGAACCAGATAACCGCCCTCCGCAGAGCGTCCGATCAAATCAAGCGGTCGAAGCTCGGCGGCAAGCACCTCGGCAACCTGGCGCGCGATGGGTCCATCCGCACCTGGACCGATGCGCTCGCGTACCGGAACACGCTCGGCGAAGTCGATGCTGGCGGCGGTCAGGGAATATCCCGCCCGTAGCCCGCGATGCATTTCGGCCTGGCAGGCCTCGGCGAATGCGGCGGCCGACAGGAACCCGGATTGCCGATCCTGGCGCAGATCTTCGCCCGGAACCGGCGGCCGCTCGATCTTGGCCCGCACCCGAGCAACCAGCTCCGCCGGATCGACCGGCTTGGTCACATAGTCGTCGGCGCCCAGGCCGAACCCCTCGACGATCTGCGCGGCCTTGCGCCGTGTGGTCAGCATGATTACCGGCGTGCGGCGCAGTTCCTCGTCAGCGCGTATCGCCGTAAGAAATTCGAGCCCGTTCATTACGGGCATCATCACGTCGCTGACGATCAGGTCGGGGACCCAAAGCTTCGCGTGCTCGATCCCCTCGCGCCCGTTGCGCGCATGTTCGACGAAATACCCGGCCTCGTCCAGGTCAGCGGTAATCTTCGCCGCCAGATCCGGATCGTCCTCGACCAAAAGCAGCCTCGAGAGCCGCTCAGGGGCCGTTTCGGGAACGGTGACTGGGCCGCTCGAGCCCAGCGTATCGCGCCAGAACAGGCGCTCGCGCTTCAACAGATCAAAGCGCTCGAGGAATGGAACCTGGTTCGGCGCACCCATGCTGGGCCGGTAGCGCACGGGTTTGTGACCGCGCCGCACGGCCGCCCGCAGCAATGTCCCCTGCAGCCGCTCCAACGCAACGTCCGCATCCTCCCCTGGCATCACACGGCCGTAGCCGATCAGGGGCGGCTTTCCTGGCGACTCGCAATTCTCATCCAGCGGATCGCCCGCGATGTGCTGCGACAGACGCTGCAGCCGCCGCGCCGCCTCAAACTCCGTCGCACCCGGCATCATCAGCAGGAAGCCGTTTTCGCCCGATCGACCAATCAGGTCGAGCGGGCGCGCTTCTGAAGCTAAACCGGTCTTAATTTGGCGCGTTACGGCGCCGGCGGTTTCCGGCGGCGGCTCAGCCGCTTCGGACAGCGCCACCAGCGCCACCGTGATCGGATAGCCGACCCGCAATGCGCGCTGGCTTTCGGCTTGCAGCTCGATTCGGAATGCTTTCTCCGAAAGAACATTGGAATGGCGAACATGCCAAAGCTGGTCCGCGGGAACCGTTGGCCTGTCGACTTTGGCATGGACCCGCGCGACGAGCTCGGCCGGCTCGACAGGTTTGGTGATATAGTCGTCCGCGCCGGTATCGAACCCGGCGATGATATCGGCAATCTTGCGCTTGCTTGAGAGCACGATGACGGGAACCTGCTCGCAATTCGGCTTGGCGCGAAGATTGCGGATGAATTCCAGCCCATCCATTTCGGGCATCACAACGTCGGTGACGATGACGTCGGGTGTCGCGTGGCCAAGATAGTCGAGGCCCTCGCGGCCATTGCGGCCAAGCTCCACATGATAGCCAGCGGCCTCGAGCTCGGCTTTCAGCAGGTCGGCGAGCTCGTCCTCGTCCTCGACCAGAAGCACATTCGCGGTGCGTGACAGCGTGGTGGATTGCGCCGAACTTGCCATCTCACCACCGCACGTTCAGGCCAAGACCCACGGTCGTGCGGTCGAAACCCGAATCGCTGCCCAGCGTCGAGGAGGAATGCGCGGCGGTGGCTTCGATCACCACGTGCTCAGTGATCGGGTGGCGCAGCTTCAGGCCGGCCGACCAGATGAACTTGCCCGATCCAGGGTTCGCGTTCTCGTAGCCAGCCGTGCCTTGCACCTCGTAGACGGTCTTGCTCAGCAGGACGCCCGACAGCTTCAGGATCGATTCAAGCGACTGCAACTCGTCCGGGTTGAAGTAGCCATTGGCCAGTTGCTTGGCGAACGCGAACCGCGTGTAGCGCGCGCCCAGCCATAGCTGCGGCGCCTCGTCGATTAGGCGGTACCGCGCCTCTCCCTGGAACCACCACCGCTCATTGCCGTCCGAATAGTCAGACCAGGCGGCCCGCCCGGTCAGCTTGATGTCGCTTGCTGGCCAGAAGTCCACCGACCCACTGAACGTATCGACAGTCAATCCCTGGTTCAGCGAGGTGATGTTGTCCAGCGTCGAACGGCTGGCGCCCAAGTCGATGCGCCAGACATCGTCCGGATAGAGCGTGATGTAGGAATCGTGCGTGAACAGCGTCTCGTCGTTCACCCCTTCCTGCTGGTTCAGGAAGAAAGCGGAGTTCAGCTCGACCTCGTCGCTGAAACGGTGACGAAGATGACCACCGACCATGACCACGTCCACCCCATCAGCATCCTCGGGGTCGTAGTTGATGTAGCGAACCTCCGGCCCGAAGCCTGTGCGGCCGTCATTCACACTGAAGTTTTGCCGCAGACCCGCGCGCGCGATGCCCAGATCGTCGGACTGATCCGAGTAGGACGTACCGAACGAGCTGCGAGCACGGCGGTCGTTCATCAATTCGGCGCGCAGCCGCTGCGCGCGCTCGCTACCGGGGTTGATGGCCAGCAGCCCTTCGATCGTTTTGATCGCAAGGTCCGGGCGGCCCATCCAGCGCTGCGCCTGGGCAATTATGATTGCAGAATCTTCGTCCGACGGATCGGCCTGAAGCAGCGGTTTGGCGAGCGCGATGGCCTGTCGGTGGCGGCCGCGATAGCTCTCGGACCGGGCCAGACGGCGGCGCGCCACATCGTCCTCCGGGTCAGTTTCCAGGATCTGGCTCAGTTCCGAGGACGCGGCATCGTGATCATGCAACCACGACAGAACCTCGGCCCGGCCTAGCCGCGCCCGCGTGTTCGCCGGGTTCTCGGCGATCAACGTGTCGTATTCTCCAAGCGCTTCCGCCAGTGCCCCCGACCAGGCCTGGGCCAGCGCCATCGCCAGGCGCACCTCCGCGCTGCGCTCGGCGGTCAGACCAGAATTGCTCAGGATCTCCTCGTAGATGCGGATCGCCTTGTCGGTCTGTTGGGCATAGGTAAGCTGGTCGGCGTATTCCTTCAGCCACTCCGCGCGCCGGTCGGGCGCCAGCGCGATCGCTCGGGCGAACAATGCCGCCGACGATGCGTTATCGTTCTCGGAGGCCGCCTTGCGGGCCTGGGCGACGACCGCCTCGGACAATTTCTCGCGGGCGTCCGCGTCCTCCGGCCTAAGCTCCAGCACCTCCTCGTAGACCTGACGCGCCGCATCCGCCTGGTCGGACCACAGCAGCGCCAGGCCCAATGCCGACAGCAGTTGCGGATCGGTCGGCTGGTCCGCCTGGCTCGCGATGATTTCGAGATAGTACTCGACCGCGACCGCCGCCCGGCCGGAGAACGTCAGTTGGTCCGCGTATTCGCGCAGCAATTCGCCGCGGCGATTGGGCGCCAGACTAATCGCAGTCGCGAAACGCTCGGCCGCATCTCGGTTCTGGTGCCGCAGGGCCGCATTGCGGGCGGCACCGATGATCGCCTCGACATAGTTCTTCGTCAGGTCGCCGTCACGCGGCATCAACTGCATCGCCTGCTCGTAGGCCGCTTTCGCCTGCTCGTGATTGCCAGACCAGAGATAGGCCAGCGCCAGACCGCGATTGGCGTTTTGCAGATCGCTTTCGGAAAGTTGCGGCCTGGCAAGCACCTCCTTGTAGAGCGCGACCGCCTCGGCGGCCCGGCCGGAATAGGTCAGCTGGTCGGCATATTCCCGCAGCACCTCGGCGCGGCGCTCTGGCGCGCGCTCGATCACGGTTGCGAATTGCTCGGCGGCCTCGTGGTTCCGGTCCTGGCGGGCAAGGTCGCGCGCGGCACCAATAAGCGCCTGTATTAAGTTGCGTTGCAGATCGCCGTTGCCGGGATGCCGTTGCAGCGCCTGCTCGTACGATGCCACTGCCTCCGTGTGATTTCCCGACCAGAGATAGGCAAGTGCTAGGTTGCGCCGCGCCCGTTCAGTATCGAGAGCCGACAACCGTGGATACTCCAGCGTCTCCTCGAGCAGCGGGATCGCCTCGGCGGCACGGCCCGAATAGAGCAACTGATCGGCGTATTCATGCAGGATCTCGCGGCGGAGCCAGGGATTCTCGCGCAAAGCTTGGGCAAAGAGATCGGCGGCTCGTTCGTTCTCGTCAACGCGTGCGGCCTCGCGGGCCTGGGCGACCAACCCCTCGGCTTCGCGCGCATCAACGAACTTGACCGCGCTGATGCCAAGCACGACCAGGATCGTCAGAGCAATCATCCACCGCATGGTCACGGATTGATTCCCACCCTCGGAGCGTAACTGGATACCCAAAACTCATATTAAGATACCAAGGTAGACCACGGATTTAAAACGAGTTTTATGGATTGAAGTTGCTCGCGCTAGGCGCAATTTGGGGCAACGATTCGGATTCCCGAGGTGCGGAGCAGTGGCGTAAAAAAGATTTATTCAATTTGTTCAAATGCTTATGTGACGCGCGCCCGTGGATCGTGGTCATCATCGACGGTCGATCCCATTCATCGGGCGTTGTCTGCTCAAGGTTGAGGTTGTGCGGAAAAAAATTCCAATTGAGGCGCGTGTATCAACCGTTGGTTGTCCCCCAAATCGCGGATTTTATCTTAGGTAGCGTCGCGCGAATACGTCACAAAAATACCAAAAAATCACTGCTCTATTTAGAATATCTCCAGTGACCGGTTGCGGGTTCGCAAAGTGAGAGGCAGGTGACTTCCATGAATGTGCATGTGGACCGTTTGGGCGGTACGACCGCCTTGGATGGCCGGGCGCAACTGCGCGACCGGATCGAGACGGCGCGTGCCGCGTTCCTCCACCGCGCCAGCGAGAAGATCCACCGCGCGGCGAGCCTGGCGACGATGATCAAGGCCGAGCAGGCCGCCAATCGGCAGGCGACGATTGTCGAACTCGAAACGCTTGCGCATTCGCTCGCCGGGACAGCCGGATCGTTCGGCTATGCCTGCCTGTCCGAGCGCGCGGAGCTTCTGGAAGATGCAATCGTGACCCAGGCTCCACATGCAAAGATCCTGGCATTGGTCGCGGGCATGGTCAGCGCATTCCTGGAGATCGGCCTGTCAGCCGACCAATAGCGGGCGCCGCGGCGCAGCCACACTGCTTTCGAAATCATCCGAACGTCTGAGCCATCCGCGGCAACGGTGACGCCTGCGCCGGTCGCGCCTATCCGATTCAGCACCTACTTGATGGACTCCCCGACAACCTTGCACGGGGTGGTTTGATCTTTTAGTCGGGTTGCAAGGGAGCCGCCAAGGCTCCGGCAAAAGTGTATTGCGAACGAGCTGAATCAGGGAGGAAAACAATGGGAATTCATTCGATCATCAAGATGAGCACCGCGGCCGCGGTCGCCGTGACTTTGGGCCTGGGCGCGGTTAGCGCCGAGGCGAAGACGCTGAAGCTGCAAGCCTCGTCCAAGGCCGGCGACTGGGCGCATCGCTTCATGACCGACGATTGGGGCCCGAGGCTCGAGTCGATGACCGGCGGCAATCTCAAGGTCGACGTGCTGCCTACCAAGGCGGTCGTTCCCCACCGCGAAACGATCGACGCGGTCGCCAATGGCATCCTGGACGGCGATCTGAACGCGGTCAGCTATTTCTCCGGCCGAGATCCGGCCTTTGCCGTGATCGGCGACCTGATTGCCGGCTACGACACGGTCGACCAGGTCCGCACGTTCTGCATGCATGGCGGTGGCAAGGAGATCTTGCAGAAGCTGTATGACAAGTACACCAAAGGGAAGGTGCACGTCGTCGGCTGCGGGCCGTATGCCAAGGAAGCCTTTGTCTCGACCATCCCAATCAACACCGTCGACGACATGAAAGGCGTCAAGGTGCGCTCGCCGGAAGGTCTGGCGGCGGAAGTCTTCAAACGCGCTGGCGCGGCACCCGTCTCACTGCCGTTCTCCGAGGTCTACACCGCGCTCGAAAAGGGCGTAATCGATGCGGCGGATGCATCGGCGCACGTCAACAACAACGCGTCGGGCATGTACAAGGTCGCGAAATACCCGATCTATCCGGGCATCCACTCGATGGCCGTGCTGCAGTTCATCGTCAACAAAAAGGTCTGGGACGACTTGGGTCCCGAGGGTCAGGCGCAGCTCGAGGTCTGGTATTCGGCGGCCTACGACGCCATGCGCCGCGAGGCGGATCTGCAGGATCGCGCGATCGCGGCCGAGCAGCGCGCGGGCACCGATGTGACCGTGATCGACTGGTCGACCGAGGAGCGCGCCAAGTTCCGCGAAATCGCGGTCGGTGCCTGGCATGACTTCGCCGCGAAGTCGGACCTGGCCAAGGAAGCGCTGGATGCGCATCTGAGCTACATGAAGAGCATTGGCCTGCTGAAAGAGTAAGCTCTGGGGGGCGCGCCGGATTGATTTCGGCGCGCGCTCCGAACCTCTCCGTAACAGGGGGGATGGCATGCATCTTTCAGGGGGGCGAGGCCAATGGTTGCGGTCACCGAAACCGTCATAAACCCGCCTGCGGGCGCTGGTTTTAGCCGGATCGTCGACCACGTCAGCCGGTTCACCGGGCTGGCGGTCGGCAATTTCTATCTGATCGCGGCCGCCTGCACCCTGTGGGAAGTCTTCTCGCGCTACATCCTGAACGACCCGACCCAATGGGTTTTCGAGGTTGTCATGGTGCTCTGCGCCTGCGCCTGGATGCTGTCGGCCGGGTTCGTGACACTGCAGAAGCGCCATATCGGGATCACAGTCTTCTACCTGATGGCGTCCGATCGCACGCGCTGGTGGCTCGATCTTTTTGCCATGCTGGTCGGGGTCTTCGCCCTCTACATGCTGGTCGGCGACACGCTGATCCGGGCGCTCGAGAGCATCGATCTGACCGAACGCCTGGGCTCGGCCTGGAACTCGCCTCAGCCGATCATCCTGAAATCCGTGCTGGTGCTGGGCCTCTTTATGTATCTGGTCCAGCTTTTGGTGAACCTGACCCGGCATTTCCAGTCGCGCCCGCTCCAGGTTGCCACCCTCGCCTTGCTGGCGCTTATTTGCCTGCGCTACCTCGTGCAGATCGCGGCCCATTACGGGGGCTACGACAGCGCCTTTGCCGGCATCGACGAAACGCTGAACGAGACCGGCGGCGCCTTCGTCGAGAATTTCCATGTAGACCGCGACGCGATTGGGATCGGCACGATCAGCCTGATGATCGTCATCGCGCTGATGGCGTTGATGATGACCGGCATGCCGCTAGGGATCGTGACGCTGATCATCTCGGTGATCTGCGCGCTTCTCTTCTACGGCAATAACGGCATGTATCTGGTCTCGACCAATGCCATGGATCTGCTGGAGAAGTATCCGCTGGTTGCGGTGCCTTTCTTCGTGCTGATGGCCTCGATCCTGGAACGCTCGGGGATCGCGCGGGATCTCTTTGACGCCATGTCGATCTTCGCGGGCGGCTTCCGTGGCGGCGTCGCGCTGCAGACCACTATCGTCGCAGTGATCCTGGCCGCCATGTCGGGCGTGATGGGCGGCGAGATCGTGATGCTGGGTCTGGTCGCGCTTCCGCAAATGCTGCGGCTCGGCTATGACCGCAAGCTGACCATCGGCTTGATCTGCGCAGCCGGCGCGCTCGCGACCCTGATCCCACCTTCGATCGTGATGATCGTCTACGGTCTTTCCGCCAATGTCGGGATCGGTGACCTGTTCTCGGCAGGCTTCGTCCCGGGCCTGATGCTGGCCAGCTTCTACGTGCTCTACGTGCTGGTTCGAGTGAACCTGAACCCGGAGTTCGCCCCCACGGCGGCCGAGATCGCGAAGATGACCGGGTCCGAGACCAAACTCGGCATGCACCAAGTGGTTGCCGTCATCCTGTGCATCCTGCTGATCGCCTGCGTCATGGGTTTCATCTATGCCGGCATCACCAGCGTGACCGAGGCGTCCGCTGTCGGCGTCTTCGGCGCCATCGTGGTTGCGGCAGTGCGGTTCAAGTTCAACTACGCGCTGTTGCGCGATTGCCTGGCCAGCACGATGACCATCGTCGGCACGATCATCTGGCTGATCCTGGGCGCGGTTGCATTCGTCGGGCTCTACAATCTGATTGGCGGATCCGAGTTCATGGGCAGCCTGATCAAATCGGCCGGGCTCGGTCCGCTTGGCACGATCTTCGTCATGATGGCGATCCTGGTGATCTTGGGAACGTTCATGGAGTGGATCGCGATCATCTTCATCACCGTTCCGGTCTTCGCGCCCGTCGTGCGCGACCTGGCCCCGGCGTTGGGCATGGACCCGGATTGGGCCGCGGTCTGGTTCGGCGTGCTCTTCGTGATGAACATCCAGATCTATTTCCTCAGCCCACCGTTCGGCCCTGCCTGCTTCTGGTTGAAATCGGTGGTGCCGCAGGCGAAGCAGATGCCGGATGGGCGCGAGATCACGCTGCAGGAGATCTTCCTCAGCGTGCTGCCTTTCATCGCGCTGCAAATCTTGGGCATGCTGTTGGTCATGTTCTTCCCCGAGATCGCGCTTTGGATGCCAAAGGCGCTGAGCGGATAAAGGAGAAACCCGATGCACAGCGAAGACGGCGAAGAGGATCTGAGAGGGGTCGGCGCCTACTACGGAGTCGCACCGGCTATCGCCGGCGCCCTGTTCGCGGCGGGGCTGATCTGGTTCATGTTCACCCTGGCCGACGGGTTCGCCTGAGGTGAAACGTCCGGAAGACCTGCGCTCGGCCCGCTGGTTCGCGCCCGACGACCTACGCGCGTTCGGCCACCGGTCCCGCGCCATGCAGATGGGCTATGGGCCGGAGGACTGGAAGGGCAAGCCAGTTATCGCGATCATCAACACCTGGTCCGACATCAACCAATGCCACGCACATTTCAAATACCGGGTCGAGGACGTCAAAAGGGGCATCTTCCAGGCTGGCGGGTTTCCGTTGGAGCTTCCGGCAATATCGCTGAGCGAGCCCATGGTGAAACCCACCACCATGCTCTACCGGAACCTGCTGGCGATCGAAACCGAGGAGCTGCTGCGCTCGCACCCGGTGGACGGCGCGGTCCTGATGGGAGGATGTGACAAGACCACGCCCGGCCTGCTGATGGGCGCGATCTCGGCAGGCTATCCCTGCATCTTCCTGACCGCCGGCCCGATGCTGCGTGGCAATTGGCGTGGCAAAACTCTCGGTTCGGGCTCGGATACCTGGAAATATTGGGACGAGCGACGGGCCGGAAACATTTCGGACCAGGATTGGGTCGAGGTCGAGGGTGGCATCGCGCGGAGCTACGGCCATTGCATGACCATGGGCACCGCATCGACCATGACCTCGATCGCCGAGGCTTTGGGCATGACCCTACCGGGCGCCTCGGCCATCCCTGCGGCCGACGCTAACCACCAACGCATGTCCGCCGCCTGCGGGCGCCGCGCGGTCGAAATGGTATGGGAGGACTTGACGCCAGAAAAGGTAATCACGCGCGAGGCCGTCAACAACGCCGTGACCGTGGCCATGGCCACCGGCTGCTCGACAAACGCCATCATCCACATGGTCGCGATGGCGCGGCGCGCGCGCGTCGACCTCACCATGGACGATCTCGACCGGGCCGGGCGCGAGGTTCCAGTGATCGCCAATATCCGCCCATCGGGCACCGAATACCTGATGGAGGACTTCTACTATGCCGGTGGTCTGCGCGGATTGATGAGCCGGCTGACCGGGCGGTTGAACCTGGATGCCATGACCGTTTCAGGCCGGACCCTGGGTGACACGCTGAAAGGCGCCGAGGTCTACAACGACGATGTAATCCGCCCAGTGGAGAACCCGATCTATCCGTCTGGCTCGCTGGCGGTCCTGCGCGGCAACCTCGCCCCCGACGGCTGCGTCATCAAACCTTGCGCTATGGAGCAGCGCCTGATGGTGCACGAGGGGCCTGCGCTGGTCTTCGACAGCTACCCAGAGATGAAGAAGGCGGTCGACGACCCGGAGCTCGACGTGACACCGGACCACATCATGGTGCTGAGGAACGCCGGGCCCATCGGCGCACCGGGAATGCCGGAATGGGGGATGCTGCCAATCCCGACCAAGCTGGTGCGACAGGGCGTGCGCGATATGCTGCGGATCTCGGATGCCCGCATGTCCGGCACATCCTATGGTGCCTGCGTGTTGCACGCTGCGCCCGAGGCGGCGATCGGCGGACCACTATGCCTGGTCGAAACCGGGGATATGGTTCGCGTCGATGTGCCTAACCGGACGATCGACATGCTGGTCGAAGACACCGAGCTCGAGCACCGCCGCGCGCGATGGAAAGCTCCAGAACCGAAGGCGACCCGTGGCTACAATTGGATGTTCGCTATGCACATCCAGCAAGCGGACAAGGGTTGTGATTTCGACTATCTTGAGACCAGCTTCGGCCGCACGGCGCCGGAGCCGGATATCTTCTAACGCGAGACACCCTATGGCCAATTCGAACACCGAAGCTCGCGCCCTGATCGAAGGCCGTCCGGCGCTGATCGTGATCGACATCCAAAAGGGCACTTTCATCGATCAAAGCGAGACCCGCGCCATCGACCACATGCCGGACTATGCGGATCGAATGCTGAAGGCGCGGAGCGCCATCGACAAGGCGCGTAGTCGCGGTATCCCGTTGATTTTCATCCAGGAGGTCCATCGCCCGGACTTGATCGATTTCGGTCGCGAGCTTGACGGGTCGGAGGATGTCCATTGCGTCGAGGGCAACCCGGGCACCGCGCTGGCGGTGGAGGAGATGGGCATCCGCCCCAACGACTACGTCATCCCGAAGCGCCGCTACTCCGCCTTCTTCGGCACAGATATCGAGATCCTTCTCAAAGGGTTGAAAATCGACACTCTGATCCTCTGCGGCGGCCTAACGGATGTTTGCGTCCACTACACCTTCGTCGATGGCCACCAGTCGGACTATTTCTGCCGCGTGATCGAGGATTGCGTCGCGGGGTCCAGCGTCGACGCTCACGAAGCATCCCTGCGCGCGATGGAATACCTGCAGAAAGGCGCTCGCCGGTCGCTCGGCGAGGTGATCAAGGCGATGGAGACCCATTCTGCCGCGCCGACCGCAGCGTGAGGCTGTAGGGTGGGTTTTCAACCCGCCACCCGGTCCTTCGGTGGGTTGAAGACCTACCCTATCGCCCAGAGGAGACGATGCCCGAAATTCTAACCCAACCCCAGATCGACCAATATGAACGCGACGGCTACCTGATCCTCGAGCGCCGCGTGCCCGAAGACATCATGGCCGCCATCCGTGCCGAGATCGTGCGTTTCGAGAACCAGGCCCGCGGCATGACCGCCTCGGATGATAAGATCGACCTCGAGGATACTCATACGCCAGACGCCCCCCGCATCCGCCGCGTGAAACTGCCCCATACGCAAAGCGAGGTGATCGCCAATCTGATGCGCTCGGACCATATTCTGGCCCCGGTGCGCGACTTGATCGGGCCGGACCTCCGGCTCCAGACAACCAAGCTCAACATGAAATCGGCGGGCTACGGGGCGGCGGTTGAATGGCATCAGGACTGGGCCTTCTACCCTTACACCAATGACGATGTGCTGGCGGTCGGTCTGATCATCGACGATATGGGCCCCGAGAACGGCCCCCTTATGGTCTTCCCCGGCACCCACCGTGCTGGCGTCTTCAACCACCACCACGACGGGGCCTTCGTCGGCGCCATGGACCTGGCGGCCGAGGGCTTGAACATGTCCGACGCGGTGCCGCTGATGGGACCCGCGGGTTCGATCTCGATCCACCATGCCCGCATAGTCCACGGCTCGGCGCTCAACCGCTCGGCCCAGGACCGCCGGATCATCTTCTACGAGATGATGGCTGCGGATGCATTCCCGATCGCCTGCGGTCGCGGCAAGTGGGAGGGGATCGAGGAATTCGACAGCCGGATGCTCTGCGGTCAGCCGACGCTGGAACCCCGCGTCGCCCCCTGCCCCGTGCGCGCGGCCTTTCCGGACGGCCCAACCCAGGGCTCGATCTACGAGGTGCAGAGGGCCATGGGCAAGCGCAGCTTCGAGGTCATCTCATGAGCCTGTCTGATCAAACGCGCGAGAAACTGAAAACTGTTTCCGTCGCAACGATTTGCACCGCACTCTTCAAACGTGGTTTTCGCAATCAGTTCATTCAAAACGTCCATCCGGTCAGCCGGGCCGGGACAATGGTCGGCCCCGCCTTCACGCTGCGCTACATCCCGGCGCGCGAGGATCTGAACGGGATCGAGGTCTTCCAGGACCCCAAGCACCCCCAGCGCGACGCGATTGAGCGCTGCCCACCGGGCGCGGTGATGGTAATCGACTCGCGCAAGGATGCTCGCGCTGCGTCGGCCGGATCGATCCTGGTGACCCGGCTGAACGTGCGCGGCTGCGCCGGGATCGTCACCGATGGTGGCATTCGCGACGCGCCCGAGATGGCGGAAATGGACTTCCCCGTCTACCACAACCGCCCCTCCTCACCGACAAACCTGACGGTCCACCAGGCGGTCGAGATCGACGGCCCGATAGGCTGTGGCGACGCGCCGGTTTGGCCAGGCGATATCGTGGTCGGCGATACCGAGGGTGTGGTCATCATCCCGGTCCACCTGGTCGATGAGATCGCCGAGGAAGCGGTCGAGATGACTGCCTTCGAGGACTTCGTCACCGAGGAAGTGCGGGGCGGCCGCTCGATCATCGGCCTCTATCCGCCGACCCACGAGCAGACCAAGGCCGACTTCGCGGCCTGGCGCGAACGGACCGGGCGCTGAAATGCCGGATGCTGATCCCTTCCAGGTCTACGAGGACCTTCTGCGTGCGCGCTGGTCCTGCCGCGCCTTTCTTCCCGACCCAATCCCACGCGGGACCGTCGAGGAGATTACCCGCGCCGCCCAGCGCGTGCCCTCGTGGTGCAACGCACAGCCCTGGCAGCTGGTGATCGCCGACCGGGCTCAGACCGATGCGTTGCGCGAAAAACTGATGGCCTTGCCACCCGACCAACCGGGCGCGCCGGACATCCCGTTCCCCGAACGCTATCGTGGCCTGTATCTCGATCGCCGCCGCGTCTGTGGCTGGCAGCTCTATGATGCAGTGGGCGTGGCCAAGGGCGACCGCGAAGGCTCAGCCCGACAGAATGCGCGGAATTTCTGTTTCTTCGATGCGCCGCATGTGGCGATCCTGACGTCAGAGGCCGAATTAGGGCCTTATGGGCTGGTCGATTGCGGAGCGTTTATTATTGGATTCATGCTGGCGGCACGGGCGCGCGGCGTCGCCTCGATCGCTCAAGCGGCAATCGCATGGCACGCGCCCGTCGTGCGCGCGCACTTCGCGATACCCGAAAGTCGGACGATCGTTTGTGCGATATCCTTCGGCCTGGCAGACGAGGCCGACCCCGCCAATGGCTTCCGAACCGTGCGCGCGCCCGCGAACGAAGTGATCGACTGGCGCTGGGATAGCGAAAACACCTGACCACGCATCATAGCTTAGCGAAATGCGTCCCCAGCACCGACATGGTCACCGGCTCAACCGACGAAAGATTCTGCGAAAGATGCGGCAAGATCTCGCTCGGCGTCTTGCGGGCGCGGTTGACACGGCTCTTGACGGTGCCGGGCGCGACGCCGCAGATCTCGGCCGCCTCGTCGTAGGTGAACCCTGCCGCGCAAACCAGGATCAGCGCCTCGCGTTGGGGCGGCAGCAGCTGCATGTACGCGCGCTTGAAATCTACCAGGTCCGGGACACCGGATTGTGCGGGCAATTCAACCACGCGCGCCGCATGGGCGTGATCCACATCCTCAACCTCGCGCGCGCGCTTGCGCATGATCGACAGGAACGTGTTGCGCAAGATCGTGAACAGCCAGGCCCGCATCTTGGTTCCCGGCTCGAAGCTGCCCAGCTTTGCCCAGGCCTTGAGGACCGTTTCCTGCACCAGATCGTCGGCCAAGGCATGGTTCATCGTCAGGCTGCGCGCAAAGGCCCGTAACGCTGGCACCTCGGCGACGAGCTGATCCGACAGCGGATCGCGGTCGCCACGCTCGTTCACGGACTGCCGTCCCTTAGACGATCGAGCAGGTCGGCCAATTCTTGCGGCAACGGCTCGTTCAAAGTCTCGTCGAAAACCCGTTTCAGGCTGTCCGAGATCGGATCGGGGGCCGTCACCGGTTCCCAAATTTTCTTTTCTTTTTGGTGGTTTGGTTCTTTTGGCATCGTACCAAGTGCCGCTTCATCCTAGACTAACCCACGACTGCCAATTTTTGTTCCATCCATTCTCATAATTCGTTAACACTTTCGATAGACAGAAATCGCAGGTTTCGCTTGTGACCGAGCACATTCACATCGCCACGCTCATGGCGCCGCAACTTCCCTTTCTACGGCGTCTTGCGCGGTCATTGACCGGATGTCAACGGACCGGAAGACCGTCTGGCGGTCGCGACGATGGAGCGAATTGCCGCAGACCCTCCCCAAATTGTGTGCGGCGACACAGCAAAGATCGCCCTTTTTGGCGAGTTCTATCACGTTTGGTCCACATCGGGTGAACCGACCGCCTCGGCCGCCTCCGAGGCGGACCCCATGGCGGCGATGGCGCAGGATCGGTTGGGGGTGTTGCCCCCTAGCGACCGGATTGCCGTCCTCCTGAGCGGCCTGGAAGGATTTATGCCCGACGACGTCGCGGAGATCATGGCGTTGCCGGACCCGAAAGCGGCGGAAACGCTGATCGACGAGGGGCGCACCCGGCTTCTGGATCAAATTGCCGGCGAAGTGCTAATTATCGAGGACGAGCCGCTGATCGCGATGGACATCGAGGGTATCGTCCAAGGCCTTGGCCACACGATTGTCCGAACGGTCGATACCCGCAAGAAGGCGGTCGAGGCCGCCCAGGCGCATACGCTGAACCTTGTTCTGGCGGATATCCGACTGGCTGACGGCTCGTCGGGCCTCGACGCGGTCGAGGAAATCCTCGAACACATCACCGTCCCGGTGATCTTCGTGACCGCGTTTCCCGAGCTCCTGATGACGGGCGAGCGGCCCGAGCCGACCTTCCTGATCTCGAAGCCATTCAGCAAGACCGAGTTGGAAATTGCGATCGGCCAGGCGCTTTTCTTCGGCGAGGCGGCCGCTCCGCGCGCCACGTAGGCGCGCCGGCAATGCCTTTCCGGCGCACAACCGGACTCGATCATCTCCTCCACCGACTTGCACGCCCGACCTTGCGCCGCGCGCCGCCATGCCGTCAAAATGGCGCCGGCGTCCCGGCAAGGGACTCGAAACTGGGAGGAATCCGATGCAACACCCCGTTCGCGCGGCGCTTACCGCCTGCGCTGTCACGGCCCTGATGGCGATCAGCGCCACAAACGATGCGCAGGCCCAGACCAAGGTCGGGCTGCTATTGCCCAAGAGCAGCGTCTACGCGTCGCTGGGCAACGAGATCGACGACGGCTTCATGATCGCGCTTGAGGAAGCAGGCATGGCGGGCGATTTCGCAATCGTCCGTGAAGACACGGAAGTCAAGCCGCCGGTCGGCGTCGCAAAGGCGCGCAAACTGGTGCTGCAGGACGAGGTGGACGTGATCGTCGGCATCGTCTCGTCAGGCGTCCTGGCCGCCGTGCGCGATTTCGTCGACGGCGCTGGCGTGCCCCTGATCGTTGCCAATGCGGGCAACAACCACGCGACCGGCAAGGACTGCAGCAAATACATCGTCCGGGTCTCGTTCTCGAACGGCCAAATCAACCGGCCGATGGGGCCTTGGATGGCCGAGCAGGGCATCAAGAAAGTCTACACAATGGCCCCGGACTACGCTGCCGGCCGCCAGATGATCGAGGCCTTCACCGAGACCTTCACCGCTGCGGGCGGCGAGGTGATCGGCGGCGACTTCACGCCGTTCCGCAAGACCAAGGATTTCGGCCCCTACTTGACCAAGGCCAAAGCGGCCAACCCAGACGCGATATATGTCTTCTACGCGGGCGGCGAGGCGATCTCGTTCGTCAAGCAATATGACAGCTTCGGGATCAAGTCGGAGATCCCGCTCTTCGCCTCTGGCTTCCTGACATCGCCGCTCTATGTGAACGCCGAGGGGCCGGCGGCGGTCGGCGTCAAGACCGGGCTGCACTACATCCCGACGCTGGACACGCCTGAGAACGAGGCGTTCGTCGAGGCGTTCCAGGCCCGGTACGACCGCGTGCCGTCCGAATTCGCGGTTCAGGGCTATGACGCGGGCCGCGTGTTGGTCGAAGCGGTCAAGTCGGGTGCCAGTGGGCGCGATGCGATCGCAGCGGCGTTGCCCAAGGTCGAATATGTGGGCCCGCGTGGGCCACTGACCATCGATCCCGCTACCAACAACGTGGTGCAGAACATCTACATCTACGAAACCGTGGCCGAGGGCGAAACACTGACCCAGAAGCTGTTGGGCAGTGTCGCGAACGTCCAAGACCCGGTCAATGGTTGCGCGATGTGACACCTGACCCTGCCCGGCGCCGACACGCGGCGCCGTGCACTCCGCGGCCGCCGAAACGAGAACCAATGCTCGAAGTCCGCAAGCTGAACAAATCGTTCGGCGCCCTCAACGTCACCAAGAATGTATCGCTGACGCTCACGAAGGGCGAGCGCCGCGTGGTGCTGGGCCCGAACGGGGCGGGCAAGACCACGCTATTCAACCTGGTCGCGGGCACCCTCAGCCCGGATTCCGGCGACATACTGGTCGATGGCGCTCCGGTGACGCGCTTCACGGCCGACAAGCGCGCGCGCCTGGGAATGTCGCGCAGCTATCAGAAGAATAACCTTTTCGAGGACCTGACGATTCGCGAGAACCTGACCCTGGCGGCAATGATCGCGCAGGGGCGCACGCGGTCATTGATCAGGCCCCATCATGCGGCGCCGGAGGTCGTGGACTGCGTGGAACAGGTCGCCGCCCAGGTCAACCTCGACCGGATCCTGGACAAGCCCGTGCGCGGTGCGAGCTATGGCGACCGCCGGCGCCTCGAGATCGGATTGGCGCTCGCCACTCGGCCCAAGATCCTGCTTCTGGACGAGCCGACCTCCGGCGTCGGCCCAGACATGATCGAGGCCTTCCCCCGCCTGCTCAGCGACCTGCCGCGCGATCTGACAATGCTGATCATCGAGCACGACTTCGATTTGGGCTTTGACATTGCCGACCGGGTGACGGTGCTGAACTACGGCGAGGTCGTGTTCGAGGGCGATCCGGACCAGACCCGCGCCAGCCCTGTGGTCAAGGAAATTTATCTCGGCGATTGGGAGGACGGGCCCGCCTGACCCCGCGCCCGCCCGCCCCGGGCTGGCCCCGGGCTGGCCACGACCCGCAGCCAGCGGTTGATCCGTCACTCCAACAGCTTATCATCTCACTCTGTACCGGGCGACGAGAGGGCCGCATGACGATCTTTGTCTGGAACTTTGCCCGGCCCATTGCGCTTGCGCTTGCGGTTATCTCAGCACTAGCCGTCCCTGCCGCGAAGGCGCAAGCGCCACAGACGCCGCCGGTCGATGTCGCCAAGCCCCTGGTGAGAACGGTTACCGACTTCGACACCTACACCGGGCGGTTCGAAGCGGTCGAACGGGTCGAGCTCCGCGCCCGCGTCGCGGGCTATCTCGACCATGTGGGCTTCGAGGACGGGGAAACGGTCGAGCAGGGACGTTTGCTTTTCCGCATCGACCAGCGCCCCTTCGAAGCGGTGGCCGCCCGGGCCGAAGCGGCCCTGTCGGCGGCGAAGGCCTCGCGCGATCTTGCAATGATCGAGCTCGACCGGGCCGCAACCCTGGCCCAGCGCAATGTCGGCACCGTGCAGGAGGTCGATCGCGCCAGTGCCTCAGTCGCCGAGGCCGAAGCCCAGGTCCAGGTTGCCGAAGCGGAACTGCGCTCGGCCGAGCTTGACCTGGCCTTCACCGAAATCCGCGCGCCGTTCACCGGGCGCATCTCGGACCACAAGGTCGATCCAGGGAACCTGATCGCCGGCGGATCGACGCAGCCCACGCTTCTGGCGGTCATCCTGTCGACCCATCCGATCTATTTCTCCTTCACCTTCTCCGAAGCGGATTTCCTGCGCTATGTGCGGCTCGCGCGCGCGGGCAGCCGCCCCTCGTCTCGGACCACGGCCAACCCGGTCTCAGTCAGGCTGATGGACGAGGACAGCTTCCGGCACGAAGGGGTGATGGAGTTCGAGAACAACGAACTCGACCCCAATTCCGGTACCATGACGGGGCGCGCGGTGATCGCAAACGAGACCGGCTTCTTGGTGCCGGGCACGTTCGGGCGCATCCGCCTGCCGGGCTCGGGCCCCTACGAGGCGATGCTGATCCCGGAAGAAGCGGTGCTCTCGGATCAAGCCCGCAAGATCGTGCTGGTGGTTGATGGCGAGGGCAAGGTCGGCCAGCGCCAGGTCACGGTCGGACCCATGTATCAGGGTCTGAGGGTCGTCCGCGATGGCTTGGGTCCCGACGACAAAGTGATCGTCGCGGGCGTCCAGCGGGCACGGGTCGGCCAAAGCGTCATCGCGAACGAAGTCCCGCTCAGCCTCCAGGGCGAGTAGGATGCGGTTCTCGCATTTCTTCATCGACCGGCCGATCTTCGCCAGCGTCGTCTCGATCATTATCATCCTCTTGGGGCTGGTCTCGTATGTGACGTTGCCGGTCGCGCAATACCCTGAGATCGCGCCACCCAGCATCGAGGTCCGGGCGTCCTATCCCGGCGCCTCGGCCGAGACTGTCGCCGACACGGTCGCCAGCGTGATCGAGCAAGAGGTCAATGGCGTCGACGGCATGATCTACATGCTCAGCCAATCGACCGGCGACGGCAACATGAACCTCTCGGTCACCTTCGAGCTGGGCACCGACGTGGACGAGGCGCAGGTGCTGGTGCAGAACCGGGTATCGACCGCCGAGGCCCGTCTGCCCGAGGAGGTGCGGCGCCTCGGCGTCACGACCCAGAAATCCTCGCCCGACCTGATGATGGTCATCCACATGCTGTCGCCCGACAGCTCGCGCGACCAGCTCTACATCTCGAACTACGCGCGGACCCAGGTGATCGACCGGCTTGCCCGGATCGACGGAGTTGGCCGAGCGACCGTCTTCGCCGAGCGCGCCTATTCCATGCGGATCTGGCTCGACCCGGATCTGGTCGCCGCGCGCGGGCTGACCGCGGGCGACGTGGTCGCGGCGCTCAGGGCCAACAACGTCCAGGTCGCCTCAGGCATCCTGAACCGCCTGCCCGTGTCCGACCAGGCCGCCTACGAGCTGCAAGTGACCACGGCGGGCCGCCTGATCCGGCCCGAGCAATTCGGCAACGTCGTGGTCGCGACCGACGACAATGGCGGACTGATCCGGGTGCGCGATATCGGCCGGGTCGAACTCGGCGCCCAGGACTACGCGATCAACGGTTACCTGGACCGGGACGTCGCCCTGCCGATCGGTATCTTCCAGCGCCCGGGCTCGAACGCTCTGGAAACCGCCGCCGCGGTCCTGGCCAAGATGGACGAGCTCTCGCTGGGCTTCCCGCCGGGGGTCGAGCACACGGTCGTCTACAACCCAACCCAGTTCATCCAAGACTCGATTGACGCGGTCTACGAGACGCTCTTCGCGGCAATCGCACTGGTCACCCTCGTGATCTTGATCTTCCTGCAATCGATTCGGACCGCCATCATTCCGGTCATCGCAATCCCGGTTTCGCTGATCGGCACGTTCGTGGCCATGCAAGCCTTCGGATTCTCGCTCAACAACCTCTCGCTTTTCGGTCTGGTGCTGGCGATCGGCATCGTGGTCGATGACGCCATCGTCGTGGTCGAGAACATCGAGCGGTATCTGGAGGAAGGCCTCAGCCCCCGAGACGCGGCGCGCAAGACCATGGACGAGGTGGGCGGCGCACTGATCGCCACCAGCCTGGTGATGCTGGCGGTGTTCGTGCCGGTCGCTGCGATCCAGGGCATTTCCGGCCAGTTCTACCAGCAATTCGCGCTGACGATCGCCGCGTCCACAGTGATTTCGACCGTGGTCTCGCTGACCCTCTCGCCGGCACTGGCGCGGCTCATGATGCGGCCAAAATCGGCGCCACCTGCTGCCGGAGTCCTGGGTGCGCTTTGGAACGCTCTGTCGTGGCCGGGGCGCACGGCGGGCGCGGCCTTTAACTGGGCCTTCGGGTATCTCGCCAACGGTTATTCCCGTTTGGTGCGAAGCCTGCTCCGGGTCTCCGCCCTGGTGCTCGTCGTCTATTGTGGCTTGATCTACCTGGCCTATGACCGGTTCCAGGCGACGCCCACCGGATTCATTCCACCCCAGGACCAGGGCTATCTAATCACCGTGATCCAACTTCCCGCGGGCTCGTCGCTCTCGCGGACCGACGCGGTCGCCAAACGCGCGGCCGAGATCACGCTGGCCCATCCGGGCGTCGCCCATGCGGTGCCGATCGTCGGCCTGGATGGGGCGACGTTCACCAATGCGCCGAACGCGGCGGCAATCTTCCTGCCTATGAAGCCCTTCGACTGGCGCGTCGCCAATGGCTATCCGGCGGGCCGGATCCAGGGCGAGTTGATGGGCGAGCTCTACGGCATCAAGGAGGCCAACATCTTCATCGTCCAGCCGCCCCCGGTGCGTGGTATCGGCTCGACCGGCGGTTGGAAGATGTATGTCCAGGACCGGCGCGGGCGTGGCCTTGCGGCGCTTGAACAGGCCGCGTTCGGGATGATGATCCAGGGCAACCAGGTCGAGGGGCTGCAGGGCGTTTTCACCCTCTTCAACACGCGGACCCCGCGCATTTTCGCCGATATCGACCGGGTCAAGTCCGAGCTGATCGGCGTCAGCCCGGCCGCGGTCAACGAGACCTTGGAGATCTATCTGGGCTCGAGCTTTGTCAACGACTTCAACTTCTTGGGCCGCACCTACCGGGTTACCGCCCAGGCGGACGGCGAGTTCCGCGACACGCTGTCGGATGTCGCGAAACTGCGCACACGCTCGACCTCGGGCGCGATGACGCCCGTCGGCGCGGTGGCAACCTTCCACGATACGACCGGCCCTTGGCGGGTGGCGCGCTACAACCTGTTCCCGGCCGCCGCGATCCAAGGAGGCAGCCTGCCCGGTGTCTCGACCGGCGAGGCTATCGCGAGGGTCGAAGCCTTGGCAGGCCAAATGCTGCCCTCGGGCTTCGGGTTCGAATGGACCGAGCTCGCGTTGCAGGAAAAACAGGCCTCCGGCTCGATTGTGCTGATCTTCGGCCTGGCGGTCGTCTTCGTCTTCCTGGTGCTGGCCGCCCAATACGAAAGCTGGATGCTGCCGCTGTCAGTGATCCTGATCGTGCCGATGTGCCTCCTGGCGGCGATCGTCGGGGTCCAGCTACGCGGCATGGACAACAACATCCTGACCCAGATCGGGCTGGTGGTGCTGGTCGGCCTGGCCTCGAAGAACGCCATCCTGATCGTCGAATTTGCGCGCCAGGGCCAGGAGGCGGGCAAGTCCCGCGTCGAAGCCGCCATCGAGGCGGCCTTTCTGCGCCTGCGGCCGATCCTGATGACCTCGTTCGCCTTCATCCTGGGCGTCTTGCCCCTGGTGCTGGCGACCGGCCCAGGCTCGGAGATGCGCCAAGCGCTCGGCACCGCGGTCTTCGCTGGCATGATCGGGGTAACCTTCTTCGGCCTGATCTTCACACCGGTCTTCTACGTAACCTGCCGCTGGCTCGGCGGTCTTCTCCGCCGCGCAGCTCAGCCCGTTGGCCCCTCCGGATCTGGCACCGGGTCATAGCCGGAACCGCCGCCCGGCCGGCAATGCAGGAAACGGCGCAGCGCCAGCCATGACCCCTTGAACGCGCCGTGTTTCTCCAGCGCCTCCAGTGCATAGGCCGAGCATGTGGGCTGGAACCGGCAATTGGTGCCCAGCAGCGGGCTGATCGCCAACCGGTAGGCATGGACCGGCAGCGCCGCGATCCGGGCGAGCGGGCTCACCTTGCCTTTCCATTGTGAATCCGGTCCAAAGCGGCTTCGAGATCGCCGATCAGCGAGGCGAAGGCCCGGCTTGCCGTCACCACCACACGGCCGATCAGCACGTAGTCCCAACCCGGCTGACCCGCGTGCGGCAACACGGCACGGGCAACCTCGCGCAGGCGCCGCTTCGCACGGTTGCGAGCGACCGACTTGCCGACTTTCTTGGAACAGGTGAAACCGACGCGGATGGTCCCATCCACGCCCTCGCCGTCTGCCCGCCGCCGGGCTTGCAGGATCAGGCCGGGCGCGTGGGCGCGCCGCGCACGGGCGCAGGCCAGGAAATCGGCGCGGCGCTTGAGGATCTCGATTTTGGGTGCTGCAGCCGACTCAGGCGCATCCGGGACCAGAATGCCCGGGTCCGGCGCCTCCGGCATGGGCCGCGTGCCGGGGCCGGCTGGCCCCGCTTCCATCACGCCGAAAGGCGCTTACGCCCCTGGGCGCGGCGGCGGTTCAGGATCTTGCGGCCATTCTTGGTCGCCATGCGCGCACGGAAGCCGTGACGGCGCTTGCGGACGAGCCGGCTGGGCTGGAATGTGCGCTTCATGTCGTCCTCCTGGGCCTGCGGCAGTGGAGCGCGTCGAGGCGCTGCCGGAAGCCGCTCGGCAAATGTCAGAGAGGCGGCGTATAGCCCGGCGCATTTTTCAAGTCAACGCGGCAACGGCCATCCAGAGCGCCTTCCTGCGACGTTACATCCGCGGCAAATCATATCACCCTGGCGTGATTGGCTCTGGCAAGGCTATGGCTCCATCGCCAGTATCATCGCGGAGCATTGGCCGAGGAGCGTTTGGAATGCCCGCCACCGACGAGACGTCGACCGCGACGGAGGCGCGGGCGCCCGGCTGGAGGCGCTTCCTGCCGATCGGCGTGCTCGGAGCGGGCGCCGTGCTGGCCTACATTTTCCTCGGCGATTACCTGAGTTTCGAGACCCTGCGCGAGAACCGCGAGGCGTTGATCGAGTGGCGCGACCGGAACATCGTCACCGCCAGCCTCGCGTATGTCGCCGTCTACATCATCTCGGTCGCCTTCTCGGTGCCGGGCGCGATCTGGCTGACGCTCGCCGGCGGGTTCATCTTCGGCACTGTGCTGGCTGCACTCCTGACGGTTTTCTCGGCGACGGTCGGCGCGACGCTGATCTTCCTCGCCGCGCGCTCGTCGTTGGGAGAGTTCTTGCGGGCGCGAGCAGGGCCTTGGCTCGCCCGGGTCGAGCGCGAGGTCGCCGAAGGCGAGGTCAGCTTCCTGCTGGTGATGCGCCTAATCCCGGCCATCCCGTTCTTCGTCGCCAATCTTGCCCCTGCGTTCGTCAATGTGCAGCTCGGGAATTTCATCTGGACCACGTTTGTCGGCATCGCACCGGCGACCACGATTATCAGTTCGGTCGGCGCAGGTCTCGGCGAGGTCCTCGAACGGGGTGGTGAGCCCAATCTGGGCGTAATCTTCGAGCCCCATGTGCTGCTGCCGCTTCTGGGCCTTGCCGCACTCGCCGCCCTGCCCGTCGTCGTCAAGAAACTGCGAGGGATACGCGAGACATGACTGCCGCCATCAAGGCCGATCTCTGCATCTTCGGCGCTGGCTCGGGCGGGCTGTCGGTCGCCGCGGGCGCCGTTCAGATGGGCGCCTCGGTGGTATTGATCGAGGAAGGCAAGATGGGCGGCGACTGCCTGAATTACGGTTGCGTGCCGTCAAAGGCGCTGATCGCCGCGGGCAAGGCGGCGCATGCGCACCGCAGTTCCGGGCCGCTGGGCGTCGCCGGCCACGAGCCAGAAATCGACTACGCCGCGGCAATGGCCCATGTGGAAGGTACCATCGCCAAGATCGCCCCGCATGACTCCGTCGAGCGGTTCGAGGGGATGGGCGTCAAGGTGATCAAGGCGCGGGCGCGCTTTACCGGACCGACCGAAGTGACCGCTGGCGATAAGGTAATCGAGGCGCGGCGCTTTGTGGTCGCCACCGGCTCGGCCCCAATGGTGCTGCCGATCCCGGGCCTTGACCAGGTGCCCTACATGACCAACGAGACGCTGTGGGAGAACCGCACGCGGCCCGAGCACCTGATCGTCGTCGGCGGCGGCCCGATCGGGATTGAGCTAGCCCAAGCCCATCGGCGGCTGGGATCGAAAGTCACGGTACTGGAAGCCTTCACTGCGCTTGGCAAGGACGACCCAGAGCTCACCACCATCGTCCTCGACCAATTGCGGACCGAGGGTGTGGACATTCGCGAGGGCGCGAAGGTGACCCAATTCTCTGGCCACGCGGGCGCGATCACCGCCACGCTGGAGGACGGCGCAATCATCGAGGGCTCGCATCTTCTATTGGCGGTCGGGCGCAAGCCGAATGTCGAGAATATGGGGCTGGACGCGGCCGGGATCGAGCACGACCGGAAGGGCCTGAAGGTCGATACGGGCCTGCGCTCGGTCTCGAACCGCCGGGTCTATGCGATCGGCGACGTTGCGGGCGGCCTGCAATTCACCCATGTGGCCAACTACCATGCGGGCTTGTTGATCCGGAACGCGCTCTTTCGCCTGCCAGTCAGAAATCAGACCCGCCACATCCCGTGGGTGACCTACGCAGACCCAGAGCTTGCCAATGTGGGGCTAACCGAGGAGCAAGCCCGCGAGACGTATGGCGATGGGATCGAGGTCCACCGATTTGCCTTCGATGCCAGCGACCGTGCCCTGGCCGAGGGCAAGCCGACGGGCCTGGTCAAGGCGGTCCTCTCGAAACGCGGCAAGATCCTGGGCTGCGGGATCGCCAGCGCCCAGGCCGGCGAGTTGATCCAGCCGTGGGCGCTGGCGATCTCGGCCGGCCTGAAGGCCAAGCACATGGCGGGTTACGTGGCGCCCTACCCGACGCTGGGCGAGGCGAACAAACGCGCCGCCGGCGCCTATTTCGCGCCCCGGCTGTTCGAGAGCGCTTGGATCAAGTGGGTCGTGCGCCTGCTCGCCAAGCTGGGATAAAATCATACCATGCTGGACGGCGTTCTAGTGCAGATCGTCAATGGCGGCTGAGCGGGACAGAGCTGCCGTTGCCCGAGAGCGGAAGCCGTTCTAGGTTGGACCTTGTGGAAAATGTGGCGAGATTCAAAATTGACGAAGGTAGTTCTTCTGAACGGGGTTGGAAGCTCTGGAAAAAGCTCGATTGCGAAAGCTCTTCAGAACATGACCTCTCAACCATTTCTTCATGTCGAGATGGACGCCTTTCTGGCCATGATGCCCGAGGGCTATCAAAATCATCCGGACGGTTTGCACTACGAGCAAAACGTAGAAAATGGCCACGTTTCAACTATTGCAAAAACAGGTGCGATTGCTACGCGCGTGCTCAACGGCATGCGCCACTCGATTGCCGCCATGGCCAACGCCGGGAACAATTTGATCGTTGATGATGTTCTGTTTGGAAATACAGACACCGGTGATGCCGTGGCCCTTGCGGAATATCAGGCATTATTAAGGCCATCCGAATTCTACATAGTCGGTGTGGTTGCGCCGCTTGATATACTTGAAGAGCGAGAGCGCCACAGAGGCGACCGGATTCTCGGTCTGGCCCGTTGGCAGTATGAGCGGGTTCACCAACGAATGCCGTATGATTTTGAGGTCCAAACTGGGAGTTTATCTCCCCAGCAAAGTGCGGAACAAATTAGGACAGCCCTCGACTTGTAACCCTGAACAGTGCTCCATTGCGTCGGTCTGGTCATGGCTGCTTTGGGCTCGATCCTGCCATTGGAGATGGATCGAGCCAGTGCAGATTGACCGGCAAAACTTAACGTAGTTCGACAGAAAATCACTCCGCAGGGCCTTAGTTGGGATCACCTACTCGACCGGATCAGTTTGCGACAACATGCACCACGGCGGTCGAGTCGCTGATATTGTCGGCCGACCAATCGAGCGCGGTGATCCGGGCGTGTTCCGAGAGGCCACGCAGATTGTAGCCTAGGCCTTCCCTCAGACGCTCGACCAGTCCTTCGACCGCGGTTAACCGGTGTCCATCGAGGGCACAGCCGTCGAGCGCCTCGTTGGTCTCAAGGATACGTTCCTCGGCAGCGGTGCGGAACTCGGCGATCGCCTGTTCCTTCGCGGCCACCAGCGCGTGGCGCGCCCGCGCCAGGTATTGCTGGGCGATCGGATCCTTGGCCGCCTTTTCCGAAAACGTCATGATCGGGCACTCGAAGGGCATGTCATTGCCGCCGGTGCCGGGCACGGACACCGTGCCCTTGCTCAGGCTCATTGTCATTGGCTTCAACCCGCCCGGGGGCGAGACGATCAGAATGTCGAAATCGCCCGAGATATCCAGGAACTCGGTCTCGCCCAGCAGCCGGCAAACTTTCAGCGCCCTGGCGAGCATCTGCAGTTCGTCTGTCTTGACGGTGCGGCGCGGGCCTTTCGGATCGGTTTCGGACTGGTTGCCGTGCTTGAAAATCAGCTCGACTGGCCCGTTCCGATCGAAGGCGCGCTTGGCGATCGATATCAGCGCGTGCGGCACCGAGCTGTGTGAAGCCGAGGACAATTTCCTGCTATGGCCATTTTTCTTGATCTCACGCACTTCCACCGTCGTCTTGAAGGCGGGAAAGCCCTCGCCGGTGGTTGCCGCGAGGTGCCGGGACAGCTTACGGTCGAAGCTGGTGAAGACATTCCGGCAGATGGTCTGATGGACCTGAAACTTGCGCCCGTGATGCTTCTCGGAATGCACAACCTCCAAAACGGGGATGCGCTCCAACTCGGGCTCGACAGTATTTTCGAATACACTGCTCACGGTACAATTCCCTCGATCTCAACTAAGCCAAGTCACTCACGCGATGGCCTCCACTCCATCCAATTTAATAACACAGCAGATAAGTTTTCATTCCTGTATTAATTCGAAAAATTCAATAAACACGAGAGGATAGGTGGTTTTTCCCTCGCTTCAATCCCAGGTTGATGGGCACGCCGGTTGCTGCCGTGCTTTCGCCTCGGAGCCGCCTTGAACGCCCAGTCTTCGCCGCGATTCAAGCGACGGCCGGTTGCAGCAGATTCATTCGCGGCATCAGGTCCAGCAGATGCTTGGTATAGGGATGGCTGGGATTCGAGAACAATGCCTCGTTTTCGGACACCTCGCAGATGCGCCCGTCCTTCATAACGGCGATCCGGTCGCACATCTGCCGGATCACCGGCAGGTCGTGGCTGATAAAAAGCATCGTCAGTCCCAACTCGTCCTGCAAATCCTTGAGCAAGTTGAGGATCGTCGCCTGAACCGAGACATCGAGCGCGCTGGTCGGCTCATCGCAGATCAGGATCCGCGGCCGCGACGCCAGGGCCCGCGCGATTGAAATTCGCTGACGCTGCCCGCCGGAGAATTCATGCGGATAACGCAGAGCGACCTCGGCTCCCAGGCCCACATGGTCCAGCAAGTCACCGACAATCTTGCGCGTTTCGCGCTCGCCGGAAGTCAACCCGAAGCTCCGCATCGGCTCGGCAACAATGTCCATGACGCGCATCCGGCCGTTCAGGCTGGAATAGGGATCCTGGAATATCATCTGCAGCGAGCGTTTCGCGGCACGCGTCTCGGGCGCGCGCGGATCGGTCAGCAAATCGCGCCCCATCACCCGGATCGCGCCCCCATCCGGCGAATACAGCCGGACGATACAACGCGCGACGGTGGATTTGCCGGATCCTGACTCGCCGACCAAGCCAAAGGTCTCACCCTCGCGGATATCGAAGCTCACATCGTCGACCGCCTTCAGGATCACCCGGTTCTTGCGCAGAACCGCCTTCTTCAACGTAAATCCCAGCTCCAGGTTCCGCACGTCGATGGCAGTGCCTTCCGGGCTTTTCAGGTCTTGCGCCTGACCCAGCCAATGGCTCTGCACATCGATCCGGTGGAATGGCTTCACCCCACCCTCGATGTAGTCGACCGAGGTGAAGCGTTCGAGCTTCCGGTCGGCTCGCGGCACCGCGGCGATCAGGCTCTTGGTGTATTCATGCTCCGGCGCGCCCAGCACCTGGGCGACCGTCCCGGTCTCGACCACTTCGCCCCGGAACATTACCACCACTCGGTCGGCGATATTGGCGATCACCCCGATATCGTGAGTGACGATGATGACGCCCAGGTTACGTGACCGGCAGAGCCCCTTGATCAGATCCAATATCTGCGCCTGGATCGATACGTCCAGCGCCGTGGTCGGCTCGTCTGCGATGATCAGGTCCGGGTCGCCCGCCAACGCCAGCGCGATCACGACCCGCTGGCGCATACCGCCCGAGAACTGATGCGGATACGATTTCAACCGGGGCTTAGCCTGGGTGATGCCAACGCTTTCCAGCAGCTCGATCGCGCGGACCTCCGCCTCCTTCTCCCGCAATCCCAGCGATTTCTGGATTGTCTCAACGAGCTGCTCACCGACGGTCAGAAGCGGGTTCAACGAGGTCTGCGGGTCTTGGAAGATCATCCCGATCTTATCGCCGCGGATCTTCTTCATCCGGTCTTCTGGCAGTCCGCGAATATCCTGACCCTGGAAGATGATCTCGCCCGCGGTTACCCGGCCGGGATTCTCCAACAACCCCATGATCGCGTTACCGATGGTGGACTTGCCAGCACCGGACTCGCCCACCAGCCCCAGCACCTCGCCCGGCTCGACCGTCAGCGAAACCCCGCGCGCGGCTTTGACCGTGCCACGACGGGTCGGGAAGTCCACATCCAGCCCTTTGATTTCCAGCAGCATCAGCGCAGCTTCGGGTTCAGGGCGTCGCGCATCCAGTCGCCCAGCAGGTTGACGGCAAAGACCAGCACCACCAGCGCGATGGCCGGGAAGAACGTGATCCACCAGAGGCCCGAGAACAGGAACTCGTTGCCGACCCGGATCAGCGTGCCGAGCGACGGCGTGGTCGGCGGAATGCCCTGGCCGAGGAAGCTGAGCGTGGCCTCGGCGATGATCGCCAGCGCCAGTCCGATGGTCGCCAGCACCAGCACCGGGCGCATCACATTCGGCAGGATATGCCGGGTCATAATCAGCCATCCCGGCAAGTCGATGACGCGGGCCGCCTGAACGTATTCCTTGTTGACCTCGACCATGGTCGCGCCCCGGGTCACGCGGGCGAATTGCGGCCAATCGGTCAGGCCAATGGCCACGATCACCACGTAGATCGCGAATTCCTCGCGGTAATGCAGCGGCAGCGCTGCCCGCCCAATGCCGTTGATCAGGATCGCCAGCAGAATACCCGGAATCGTTAGCTGCACATCGGCGATCCGCATGATCACCGCGTCGACCATGCCGCCGAAATAGCCCGAAATGACGCCCAGTGTGACCCCCAGCACCATGCCTAGGCATACCGCCGCGATCCCGACGATGATCGAAAGCCGCCCCCCATAGAGGATGGTCGACAGCATATCGCGGCCCTGATTGTCGGTCCCAAGAAGGTATTGCTGCTGCCCACCCTCGACCCAGGCGGGCGGCATCTTGCCGTCCCACAGCGAGATCTGCGACGGGTCGAACGGGTTGAAGGGTGCGATCCACGGCGCCATCAGCGCCGCGCCCACCGCCAGCAGCGTGATCGCGGCGGCGATGATCGCGCTTGGCGTGCGCAGGAACGAATATGTGATGTCCGAATCCAGGATCCGGGCCCACAGGCTGAGGGGCTTGCCCGAGACATCTTCGGTGTGCTCGGTCATCCTATTGCGCCCCGATCCGGATGCGGGGATCGATCGCGAAATACATCAGATCGACCACCAGATTGACGATGACGAAGACCAACGCGACGAAGCAGAGATAGGCGGACATGATCGGCACATCGACGAAATCCACCGCCTGAATGAACATCAGCCCGGTACCGGGCCACTGGAACACGGTCTCGGTAATCACCGAGAACGCGATCAGCCCGCCAATGTTGATTCCGATGATCGTGATCACAGGCACCAGCGTGTTCTTCAGGGCATGGCCGAAATTGATCGCACGTTCGCTGAGGCCACGGGCGCGGGCGAACTTAATGAAATCCGATTGCATGACTTCCAGCATCTCGGCCCGGACCAATCGCAGGATCATGGTCATCTGGAACAGCGACAATGTGATCGCCGGCAGCAGGATCGAGCGCCAGCCGTCGAGCGTCAGAAAGCTGGTCTTCCACCAGCCAAGCTCGACCACGCCGCCGCGGCCCGAGGACGGCAACCAGCGCAGATAAACCGCGAAGATATAGATCAGCGCAATGCCGATGATGAAGGTCGGCAGCGATACGCCGACAAGGGACGAGGATAGGATAATCCGGCTGAACCAACTATTTCGCTGGATGCCGGTATAGACCCCCGCGGTAATGCCCAGCACCAACGCGATGATCGCCGAGACGAAGACCAGTTCCAACGTCGCCGGCAGGCGCTCGAGGATCAACTGGTCCACCGGGCGCTTGATCCGGTAGGAAAGTCCGAACTCGCCCTGAACGGCGTTGCCGAGGAACCGGACATATTGGGTCAGGACGGGGTCATCGAGACCAAGTTCCTGGCGGATGCGGACACGGTCCTCTCGGGTAGCGTCCTGGCCCACCATGTTGTTGACCGGGTCGCCGACGAAATTGAACAGCGAGAACGCGATTGCCGAAACCACAGCCATCACCAGGACGGACTGGGCAAGCCTGCGCAGGATGAAGACGAACATCGGGCTGGTTTATGGAAGGATACCCGGGGGCGGCGCACACCGCCCCCGGAAATGATCAGGTCACCGCATGACCGCGAAGCGCGGACGCAGGGCGTCGTCAGCCCCGATCGGCGCCGTGAGCTTGTCGGACATTGCCCAGGCGATCACCTGGTGGTGGATCGGCACATAGGGCATCTCGCCCTTCACGATATCCCAGGCCTCGTCGATCAGCGCGGTGCGCTTGTCGAGATCGGTCTCGACGGTGATCAGCTGGGTGATCTCGTTGACCCGTGGATTGCTGTAACCGGTCGCGTTCCACGAACCCTCGCCTTCCAGCAGATACGAGAAGACATAGTGGCTGTCCAAGGTCGGCACGCCCCAGCCCAACATGTAGAAATCCGAGGTCCGGTTCTGGATCTTCGGGAAGTGCTGCGCCTTCGGAATGGCATCCAGGTTCACCTTGACGCCAATCTTCGCCAGCATCGCCACGGCGGCCTGACAGATCTTCTCGTCATTGTTGTAGCGGTTGTTGGGGCAATCGAGTTGGATGGTGAACCCATCCCCGTAGCCCGCATCCGCCAACAGCCCCTTGGCCTGCTCCACGTTGAAGCCGTAAGGCGAGTCGTTGTCAGGCGTATTGCCCAGCACACCCGGCGGGGTGATCATGCCGGTCGGGAAGCTGAGGCCTTCCATGACAACGCGCTTGATCGCTTCCTTGTCGATCGCCAGGTTGAAGGCCTGACGCACGCGCGCATCCTTGAACGGGTTCTTGCCCTTGACGTCCGACGAGCGCAGTTCCTCCACGCCCTGATCCATGCCGAAGAAGATCGAGCGGATCTGAGCCACTGTGGTGACCTGCAGGCCGTCCGCGTCTTCAATTCGCTTCAGATCCTGCAGCGGTGGGTCAAGCACGAAGTCGACCTCGCCAGACAGCAGCGCCGCGACACGGGTCGCGGCATTGCCGATCGGACGATATTCGATCTTGTCGATATTGCCGGGGAACTGGCTATCGCCCCACCAGTCGCCGTTGCGCTCCATGACCGTGAGTTCGTCCGGCGCGCGGCTGATCAGCTTGAAGGGGCCTGTGCCGTTTGCATTGCGCACGGCAAACGTCTCTTCCTTGGCCTTGAAGTCCTGCGGCAGGACCACGTTGTTGCCCTCGGCCCAGCCCTTGTCGATCATGTAGATCGATGTCAGCTGGTTCGGCAGGATCGGGTTCGGCCCATCGGTGACCAGCTTGACCGTGTGATCGTCGATCACCTCGACCGAGGCCACGTTCTTGGCCTGCTCCTTGAAGTCCGAGGCTTCCGCCTTGGCGCGGTCGAACGAGAAGACCACGTCCTCGGCAGTGAAGTCGGCGCCGTCGTGGAATTTCACGCCCTTGCGCAGCTTGAAGGTCCAGCCATCGGGCGCCGAGGTCCAGCTCTCGGCCAGTTCCGGCTGCAGCGCCATCGCGGCGTCGCGGGTGACGAGCGATTCATAGATCGTCCCGTTCATCGCGTTGGTCGGACCTTCGTTCTGGGAATGCGGGTCCAGCGTCAGCGCGTCGCCCTGGCTGGTCCAGCGCAGCACGTTCTCGGCCGAAGCCGTGCCCGCCATCAGCGCCACCGCGGCCACCGAAGCGCCAAGATATTTTGAAAGCTTCACAGTATTTCCTCCTGTCGTCGTTTTTTATGCTACCCTTCGTGGAAGGGCCTGGCGAAAGTGTTAGTGCATTCACCCCCGCTCGTCCAACGGATCGGTATCAATTTTTCGCGGATTTGATGCCTGACATTGCGTCAATCAGGCCTTTATCAGGGTGCCCGCCCCGGCATCTTGGGCTAGGGCCAAGGCGTGGAGCGCGATGGCCGTGTCCTGTGCGCCCGTGCCGGTCGAATCGAATATCGTCACCTGATCCGGCGCCGTGCGGCCAGGAAGCTCCCCCGTCACAATCGCTCCAAGCTCCGCGTGATCTTCTGCGGGCATCAGCCCCGACGCGATGGCACTGCGCAGCTCACCCCGTTCAACGCATTGGCTGACCCGATCAGCGACATACAGATCGGCCCGGGCCAGCGCCGCCGGCTCGATCTCAATTTTCACCTCCATATCCGAGCCGATGGCAGTGATGTGGAGCCCCGGATGCAGCCAATCCGCCTGGACCAGCGGCGCGCGCGAGGCCGTCGTTGTGACGACAAGCTGGCTTTCGGCAACCAGGCGCGCCCGGTCCATCTCGGCCCTCGCCTCGACACCCAGATGTTCCTCAATCTCAGTCGCGCAGGCCTCGGCTTTCGCCGCATCGCGGCCCCAGACCAGCACCTGCCCGAAGGGCCGGACCAGGTGCGCCGCCCTGATTTGCGCGCGTGCCTGCAATCCAGTTCCGAGCACGCCCGCCACCTCGACCTCCGGCGCCAGATGGCGCGCCGCGACGGCACCGGCTGCCGCCGTGCGCAAGTCCGTCAGACAGCCGTTATCCAGCAGCACCGCCTCGACCTGGCCGGTCCGGGCCGAGATCACCACCATCAGCCCGCCCAGGCTCGGCAGCCCCAACGCCGCGTTCTGGAAGAACCCGGTCGAAACCTTCAGTGCGAAACTGTCGAAGCCCGGCAGCACCGCCGTCTTGGCGTCGACCTCCGCCTCGATCTCGGGCAATTCCATCGACAGGACCGGCGGCATGATCGCATGTCCGGAGGAAAGCGCCGCAAAGCCGCGCTCGACCACATCGATCGCGATCAGGTCAAGCGGCACCAGCTCGCGCAGCGCCGCCTCGGTCACGATCCGGACGTCATGCGCCATAGGCCCGGCCCTCGATCACCGTCTCGCCCAGCCGCACGTCGCGCCCGGCCATGATCTCCGCGTGCATCGCCATATCAACGTTGCGCCCAGTCACAATCACCGCCGCCGGCCCGTCGAGCGACACCTTGCCCGTCATCAACGCCGCCACCGGCACCGCCGCGCCGCCTTCGCAGACCAGCCGGTCTTCGTAGTAAAGCGCCTGCATGGCGCGGTATATCTCGGCCTCGCTGACCAGCAATGTCTCATCTAGATTGTCCCGGCAGAGCGTGTAGGAATGCCGGTTCTCAAGCCCGATTCCGCCGCCCAGGCTGTCCGCCAGGCTCGGTACCTCCTCGACCTCCACCGGTCGCCCGGCGCGGATCGAGTCATGCATCGCCGGACCACGCTCCATGGTGATCCCGATCGCGCGGATCTCGGGCTTCAGCTTCTTGGCCGCGAACGCGATACCACCCGCCAGCCCCCCGCCCGAGAGCGGAATCAGGACCGCCTCCAGGTCCGGCCTTGCCTCCAGCAGCTCCAGCCCGATCGTGCCCTGACCGGCGATCACGCCCAGATCGTCGAATGGATTGATACCGGCCAGCCCCTCCTCGGCAACCAGACGGTCGTACTCGGCCTCGGCATCGTCTTGGCTGGTCCCGGAAATCCGAATCTCGGCGCCCAGCGCCTTGATGCCGTCGACCTTCGCCTTCGGCACCAGCGAGGACATGCAGATCACCGCCTGCAAGCCCCGCATCTTCGCGGCATAGGCAACCGCGCGCCCATGATTGCCGGTCGAGTAGCAGGTCACCCCCGCGACCCCATCAGGCAGGTTGCTGATCGCGCTGGTGGCGCCCCGCAGCTTGAAGGCGCCGCTGGCCTGGGCCAGTTCCAGCTTCAACAGCACCTCCGTTCCGGTCAGTTCACTGAGAAAGGGCGAGGGCACCAGCGGCGTGCCGTCGGCGACGCCCCTGATCGCGCGGGCAGCGTCGCGCACCCGGTCGAGTGTCAATTGATTGCTCATAGCTGTCCAACCCCCCAAATCTCGACGGTGTTGTGCTTCGTGTGCATTGCCTGCTTGGCGACCAGGGTTACTGGAGGCAGGGCATTCCCGGTGCAGGCGGCCAGGATCTCGGCCATCCGCTCGGTCGTGCGCTGGCCATCATCGCATTGGTAGTAGCAGACCATCAGCTTCAAATCCGCGGGAGAGCGGTCGAAGCCCCGCATGATGTCGCGGATATAGGACATCGTCATGCGGGTCTGCCCCTCCAGCTGCCCCGCCATCATCCGGTCGCCGGTATTGGCATACGGCTCGGACGGCACTTGCCCCCCCAGCCAGATCATGCCCCGCAGGCTGCTCCCCTGGCGGTACGGCAGGTTGATTGGCCAGTCCCAAACCCGGTCGGGCCAGGAATCGCCGCGCGGAATGTATTTGTCGTAAGAGATCCGGAACTGCCGCATCGCCATCAGGTCGATCTTGGTGACGGCACCTTCCGGGTTCAGCCGCTGGCAGGGGATCACGGTCGCGGGCGGTCCAGGCTCGGCAAAATGGCTCGCCCGCGCGGCCGATAGCGGCGCCCACTCGGCACGCGTGGTGCCGAAAAACGTGCTCTCCATCTTCACGCAGTCCTGCATTCCGGCGCCCAGCGCCGCCAGGGTCGCCTCGTGACGCTCCATGATCGCGTGGGTCTGGGCGACACCGTCGGCGATATCGGGCGCCGTGCCCGGGGCGATGGCAATGAACTCACCTGCGCGCAGACCTGCGCTCGCGTGGCGCCCGGTCAACGACCCATCCGGCGCCCCCAACGGCACGGCACGAAAATCCGCGCCCTGGCGCCAGCCCCGCTGAGCGATCGCTTGGATCTGCACGACCTGGCCATCGAACGGCTGCAACGGCTCGGGCATCGGGCAGATTACCGGCATCGGATCGTCGGGGAAATGCGGTGCAAGCGCCGCCACGATGTCCCAATCCCCGGCCGCGTCGTCGGTGTAGAAAACCTTGAGGCGCACCACGTCCGACAGCTTGCAGCTCTCGGCAGCCAGGGCTTGTGCAATACTTGCCACCGACCCCTCGATCTGCGCAGTCAGGTCGCCAGGATTCCGCAGCCGGCCTTCATGGTCGAAATCCCCTGCCCCGCCGACGAAGCTCAAGGGACCGGCACTGGCCGCGATATCATGGATCGCCGCGACCGGCAGGCGCCAGATCGGTTCCATCATCTCCTCCCTGATCTCACGCAGGTTTTCGGGCCAGTATGGGTTGACCGGCCCCGCGAGGCGAGCGCAATTTTCCAGGAAACCGGGGAGGACACACCATGGACGACCGCGCCCAGCTTCTGGCCTGGATCGAGGAGGAGAAGGAGCGCATCATCGCCTTCTTCCAGGACTTTGTCCGCGCGCCCAGCCCGAACCCGCCCGGCGACACCACGCAAGCGGTCGCCCATATCACCCGGTTCCTCGAAGCCGAGGGCCTGCCCTTCCGGCTGGTCGACCCGCAGCCCACCATGGCCAACGTGGTCGGCACCATCGAGGCACCGACGCCGGGCCGCCACCTGGTCCTGAATGGCCATATCGACGTTTTCCCCGTCGATCCGGATCCAGCGGCCGAGGGCTGGACCCACGACCCTTGGGGCGGCGAGATCGCCGATAGCCGGCTCTATGGCCGGGGCAGCACGGACATGAAGGCCGGGACCAGCGCCAGTATCTGGACATATGCTCTGCTGGCACGGCTGAAAGAGCGGCTGAAAGGCAAACTGACGCTGACCTGCGTCTCGGACGAGGAGACGTTCGGCCCCTGGGGGGCGCGTTGGCTGATGGAGCACGAGCCGGAAGTACGCGGCGATTGCTGCCTGAACGGCGAGCCGTCGAGCCCCTTCAGTGTTCGCTTCGGCGAGAAAGGGCTTCTATGGCTGACCTTCACGGTCAAGACCAAAGGGGCGCATGGCGCCTATACCCATGCGAGCGCCTCGGCCTCCCGAATCGCCGCGGCGCTGATCCGTGATCTGGAAGCGATCGAGGACCTGGAGTTCGACCTGCCCGACAACCTGATGCGCGCCCAATTGGAAGCCAAGGGCGCCACCGACCGGGCGATGGGTCCGGGCGCCTCGCAGGTGCTACCCAAGGTTACGCTCAATATCGGCACGATCCAGGCGGGGCTTAAGAACAACATGGTGCCCCATACCTGCACCTTCACAGCCGACATCCGCCTGCCGGTGGGCGTGACGCGCGACGATGTGATGACCCATGTCGAGCAGATTGCCGCCGGCCACCCGGAGGCAACGTTCACCGAGGACCATTGCAACCCACCCTCCTGGTGCGACCCGGCAGGCGAGATGATGGGGATCATCCAGGATAACGTGGTCGAGCTCGGCCACGAACGCCCGGTCCCGGTGGTCAGCATCGGCGCCACCGATACGCGGCTATGGCGCTGGGCCGACATCCCGGCCTATGTCTACGGACCGTTCCCGGAGGGGATGGGCACCGGCGACGAGAATGTGCCGATCGAGGATTACATGCATGTGGTCAGAACGCACGTGCTCTCGGCCTATGACTACCTGATGGCGTCGCAAACGGTGCCGTAGGGTGGGTCGGCCTCGTCAATAGTGGGGTTCCGGGATTGCGATGTGAAGGCAATCACCTCAGAGGTAGGGGGGTGAGGCAATCACCTTCGCCGACAAGGATCAAACTTCGAATGGCGGAAGTTTGGGCTTGATATGGTGATAGCACGATGGCTGTCGACTGATGTGCGTGAACCACAGCTTTTGCTTTTGATCGGGCGAGGGCCACCAAACGATGAAGCGTTAAAGTTGTAAAACTCCAGAGAAAGGGAAATCTCACCTGAATGTGAAAGGTTCCGCTCCCCGATGGGTTGTTTACATGACGGGCACGACATGGTCTGGGGCTCGTTTGCGTAAGAGGGGATTTGGTGATGCGTGTAAAGACCGAAACTTGGAACGATTGCCGGACGTTGAGCGCGGTGCCAATGGATGTGCAATTGTAACGCTGAAAGTCACTCTGATCGTCTTGCTCGGCACACTCGGTGTCATTGGCGTCCAGATCTGAAGCCGCCCGGTTGCCCAACCGCCGCTCGCGAAGAGGGTACCTGAACACACGATTTTTCGTCATCCTAGGACCCTGCGTCTGGTCTTGCTCAGCCAGAACACACACGCGCAGGGATCTGACGGGGGATGACCGATAGCGCCCAGCCGAAGAGAGGGGTCGGCTGGGCGTTTTCGCTTCCTGATTATTGGTCGGTTCATGTGAAAGGCCCAATGGAAGGCCGCCTGGCCAGACGTCACGCCCCTGCGGAGCGCCCGAGAGAACGACATGCCGCTTTTGTTACAAAATAGACGTAGATGATTTCTGCCGCGAACGTCGGCATCTGGCACACAACGAACACCCCGTGGCCTCTCAACCTCCGGCTGGAATCTGCTACAATGCCGACGCTTGGCCAACGCAGAGCAAACATCATTTCATTGATCATTCCACACGGGAAGGCCCCGTAAGGTTAGCCCGCCAGGGCCAACCATTGATCGCCGCCGCCCAAGTCCACCTGGCTCTACCGCGCTCCCCAAGAATCCGTTGCGAAATGAATGGCAGGACCGCGCGCCAACTGTGGAAAATGAGCTAACTTCGCGAAATAACTATTTTAATCAAATGCTTATAATCCACCTCACATGTGAGAGCTCGGCAATCTCACACGTTTGCGCCCCTACTTCCCCTTGTCCTTCCCGAAGATCTGCGAGGCCACCAGCAAGGTCGTCGAGACCAGCACCATGATGGTCGAGATCGACGCGATGGTCGGGTCGATCTGGTCGCGCAAGGCGTTGAACATCGACCGCGTCAGGGTCGAGTTGTCGCCGCCCGAGACGAACATCGCGATCACGACCTCGTCGAACGACGTGATAAAGGCCAGCAAAGCCGCGGTGATCACCGAGAACCGGATCTGCGGCAGGGTGATCGCCAGGAAAGCATAAAGCCGGGTCGCCCCCAACGAGCGAGCCACCCGCTCCTGGTTCATGTCGTAGGTCTTCAATGCCGCCCCCACCACGATCACAACCAACGGGATCGCCAGGATCGAGTGCGCCAGCGTGATGCCAAGGATCGTATTGACCAGCTTCAGCTTCACATAGACGTAGAAGACCCCAATCCCAATCAGCACGATCGGCACCATCATCGGCGTGATCAGGGTGATGAAGAAAAACTGCGCATAGCGGAAGTTCGAGACATGCAGCCCATAGGCCGCCATCACGCCCAAGGGCGTCGCGACCAGCATGGTCAGCGTGCCCACCGTCAGCGAGGTCCAGGTGGCGCTCATCCACTCCGCGGACGCGAAGTAATGGTCGTACCACCGGAATGACCACTCCTTCGGCGGGAACTCCAAATATTGCGAGGCCGAGAACGACATCGGGATCACAATCACCGTCGGCGCCACCAGCAGGATCATGATGATCCCGGCGAGCACGTAGAGCCACAGCCGCTGCCCATGCGTGATCTGGGTCTCGGAGGCGGGGGCGTTCAGCCAGTTGAACATCATCCGTTCCCGCCCAGGATCTTGTCGAGCCGCAACAGCCGCGAGGCCGCGTAGAGCGTGCCCATGGTCAACGCCAGCAGCACCACACCCAATGCGCTGGCCGCGCCCCAGTTGAAGAACAGCTCGATATTGTCGGTGATCCGCATCGAGACCATGATCACCTTGCCTCCGCCCAGCACCACCGGCGTCACGAAGAAGCCGAGGCACAGCACAAAGACGATCAGGGCGCCGGCGAAAAGCCCCGGCAACGACAGCGGGAAGAAGACCTGCCAGAAGGCGGTCACCGGGCTCGCTCCCAGGTTCGAGGCGGCTTTCAGATAATCCCGATCAATCGATTTCATGGCGCCGTAGACCGGCAACACCAGGAACGGCAGCATGATATGGGTCATGCCAATCAGCGTGCCGGTCATGTTGTGGACCAGCTTGATGGGCTCGTCCCACAGCCCCATCTCGATGGCCCAGTTGTTCAGCAACCCCTTGCGCTGCAACAGCACCAGCCAAGCATAGGTGCGCACCAGCAGCGAGGTCCAGAACGGCAGCAGCACTGTGATCAGGCAGATCGCCGCCGCCCGCGGCGGAAGCTGCGACAGGAAATAGGCCAGCGGATAGCCGATCAGAATGCAAAGGATCGTTGTCAGGGTCGACACCTGGAAAGTGGTCCAGAAAATCCGCGCATAGGATTTCGAGGCGACCATCCGCTCGTAGTGTTCCAGCGACAGGCTACCGTCATTGGAGAGGAAGGACAGCCAGAAGAGCCAGGCGACTGGCGAGACCAGCACCACAAGCACCAAAAGCAGCGCCGGGGAACAAAGCCCCAGCATCGCCATGCGCTCGCGGAACGCATCGCTGCGCAGGCCCTTTGCATGGGGTTCGGCATGCGGCTCGGCGACGGCGCCGGGGGCAAAATCCGCGACCGCCATCGCCTCAGTCCTCGCCCGCCGCGACCAGGACTGTATCGTCCCGATGCAGGCCCAGATGCACATCGGCGCCAACCGCTGGGATGCGCTCCATCACGTCCCGGTTGGTGGCACCGCGCACCGCGACCTCGGCCCCATCGGCGAGCGCCGCGTACATCAGGAAACTTTCACCCTGGAAGACCAACTCCTTCACCTTGCCGGTGAAGACGTTCACCTCCGGTTCGGCCGCGCCGGCCAGGACCGAAAGTCGCTCGGGCCGCAGCAGCAATTCCTGCGCGGCGGTCTCGTGGACCGCCTCGGCGAGCTTCAAAGCCGTGCCGGCATAGGCGGCACTGCCGTTGGAAAGCTCGACCGGCAGGAAAGTGCCCTCGCCGATGAAGTCCGCGACGAAGCGGTTCGCCGGCCGGTCGTAGAGGCGTCGCGGTTCGTCGAGCTGCATCAGCCGGCCATGGTTGATCACCGCAATCCGGTCTGACATGGTCAGCGCCTCGCGCTGGTCATGGGTCACGTAGACCGTCGTCATCCCGAGCTGTTCGTGCAGGTGGCGAAGCTCGATCTGCATGTGCTCGCGCAGCTTCTTGTCGAGCGCGGAAAGCGGCTCGTCCATCAGCAGGATCCGCGGCTCGAAGACGATGGCACGGGCCAGCGCCACCCGCTGCTTCTGTCCGCCCGACAGCTGGTCGATCTGCCGATCGCCATAGCCGCCAAGCTGGACGGTCTCGAGCGCCCGCTCGGCCCGCTCGCGCGCCTCGGCCTTCGCGACCTTTCGAAGTTTCAAGGGGAAGGCCACGTTCGCGGCCACCGTCATATGCGGGAACAACGCATAGTTCTGAAAAACCATCCCCACATCACGCTTGTGCGGTGGCATCCGGACGACCTCGCGCTCGCCGAACGAAACGCTGCCATGATCGGGCCGGGTGAAGCCGGCCAATACCATCAGAAGCGTCGTCTTGCCCGAGCCCGAGGGGCCGAGCAGGGTCAGGAACTCACCGCTTTTCACATCCAGATCGACATGATCCAGCGCGAAGACCTGGCCATAGGTCTTGGTCACACGGCGAATCGTGATCGGCAGCGCTTCGCTGCGCAGCACTGTCTCGGTCACAGCCATATCCTGTCGCTCGGGACAACCGGGGGGCGCGGCACAACCGCGCCCCGGGCCTCACACATCACTCGGTCAGCATGTCCTGATAGAGCTGCGAGGCGTGCTGCTCCCACTTCGCATACCAGGAATTGTCGATGACCAGCTGGTTTGCCGCGTTGTCGGGATGCGAGGGCAGCCGCGTCGCGGTTTCCGGGTCGATCACGCCAAGGTCATAGGCGTCACGGTTGGTCGGTCCATAGGTGATGTATTGTGGCATGTTTGCCTGGTAGCTGGCCTTCGAGGCCTCGGCCAGGAACTTCATCGCCAGATCCTTGTTCGGCGCACCCTTCGGGATGCCGAAGCAGTCATAATCCAGCGTCGCGCCGTCATAGGAATAGGCCGCCTTGGCACCGTCCTTGATCGCCACGTCAAAGCGCCCGTTCCAGCCGGTGGTCATGTCGACCTCACCGTCCTTCATCATCTGCGCATGCTGGGCGCCGGACTTCCACCAGACCGCGATATGCGGCTTCAGCTCGCGGATCTTGTTGATCGCGCGCTCGATGCCTTCCTCGCTGTCCAGGACTTTGTAGACCTGGTCCATCGGAACGCCATCGGCCATCAGCGCGGGCTCGAGGCTGCCCCAGAACTTCGAGCGCATCGAGCGGGTGCCCGGGAACTTTTCCGGGTTGAAGAAATCGGCCCAGGTCTTGGGCGCGTTCGCGGCGTCCGAAAACGTCTCGGTGTTGTAGGCAAAGACCGTCGAGAAGGTGATCGTGCCCACGCAGTGGTCCTGGTAGGTGCCCGGCACGAAGTTCGAGACATCGATCATGGAATAGTCGAGCGGCTCGAGAATGCCCTCGGCCCCACCACGGGCACCACCGCCCGAGCCGGTGTCGAAGATGTCGATAGTCACGGCGCCGGCTTGCACCTGCAGGCGTACATCCGAAATACCGCCGTAGGAATCTTCTTTGATGGTGATGCCCATCTTCTCGGCCACCGGCTGGAATATCGCCTTGGACTGGGCGTCCTGATAGGACCCGCCCCAGGATACGATCGTCAGGTCACCGGCGAGCGCCGTCGTCGCGCTTAGGCCCAGGGCGGCTACTGTGGCCGTCAAGGTGGTGAAGGTGCGGCGTTTCATGAAAATTTCCTCCCTTTCGTTTTCCGTCACCAGCCGCTGCCCTTTTCCCGGAGCTTGACGCCTAGCATCGGACGGAAGGATGCAATTTGAAACCTGTGAACGCAAGGATTGAGACCATCACCCCCGTGATCCTCCGCCATGCAAGGCGGTTCTACGGCACCGGCTATCAGGCGCGGGCGTCTTTCCATCGGTAATAGCGCAACGCCGGCGCCAGGAACCAGGGATTCCCCCAGTAGTAGGCACGGCTCTCGAAGGACGTGCGCTCCATGGGGCTCTGGCCTTCTGGCAGGCCCAGAACCTGTTGGCCGATCCGCATTCCGAAATAGCTCGCCAGCGACACGCCCGAACCGCAGTAGCCCATTGAATAGTGGACGCCATCGCGCACCCCCAGATGCGGCATCTCGCCGAATGTGTAGCCGACGAATCCCATCCAGGCATGGGTGACGCGGGTGTCCGCGAGCTCGGGGAACCGCGCGGTCAGCTCGTCATGGAGGGCCGGCGTGCCCTTGACCGGATCTGTCTCGTGCGTCGAGACCCGGCCCCCGAAAATCAACCGGCGCCCCTCGGGGCACAGCCGGTAATAGACGACCAGCTTGCAGGTGTCGGTAATCACCCGGTTCTTGGGGATGAGCTTGGTGGCCAGGTCTGGCGCCAATGGCTCGGTCGCGATGATATAGCTGCCAACAGGGATGATCCGGCGCTTGTGCCAAGTCGTGAGGTTTCCGGTGTAACCACTTGTCGCAATTACAATATCTCTCGAATAAATCGGGCCCTTTGAGGACTTGATCGTCAGGTTGCCCGCTGACCCGCCGATCCGGTCTGCACGGCAATGTGGCACGATCGTCACCCCTGCGGCGAGAGCGCGTTCCAAGAGCCCAAGGTGATAGCGCGCCGGGTCCAGGGAGGCATGGCGCGGCATGACGACGCCGCCGTGGTAGAAGTCGCTGCCGATCTCCTCGCGCTGGTTCTCGCGGGGCACCATGTAGGCGTCGGTCTCTAACCCTTCGACCGGGGTGCCATGGGATTGCGCAATGGCTGGATATTTGCTGGCGGCGTGGGCGGCGTAGAACCGGCCACAGATTGTGTAGTCGCAGTCGATCCCCTCCTCGCCAATGAAATCGCCGATCCATTTCAGAGCGTTGTGTCCCTCCTTCAGAATGCCGAAGGCGGTCTCGTGGCCATAGCGTTTGGCGAGCGAGGCGTAGCCCGGCTTGATCGAGGTGCTGATCTGCCCGCCATTGCGGCTCGAGCAGCCCCACCCCGGCGCCTCGGCATCTACGACGACTGTTTCGCGCCCGCCCCGCGCGCACTGGATCGCGGCGTTGAGCCCCGTATAGCCCGATCCGACGATCACAACATCGGCCTTCGCCGGCAGGTCCGCATCGATCTGCGGCCGGGGTGCACGCTCCCACCAATAGGGCTCGGGCTTGAAGCCGGTGGCAAAGATGTCGGTCATGGCAGGGGATCTCCACGCAAGAAGGCGCGCAACAGGCCGCCAACGACCTCCGGCGCCTCGAGCAGCAACGAATGGCGCAGACCGGGAAGGACGCGCAATTGGGCGTTCGGAATGTGACCGCGCATGAATTCGGCCATGCGCGGGGTCGAGCCGATATCGTCCTCACCGGTCATCACTAAGGTCTCCGCTGCAATCCCAGTCAGCGCCTCGCCGAAATCCGTATGCGCCAGCGCGTGATAGGCCGCCGCATAGGCGACCGTGTCCATGGCAACCGCGCGGGCCTTGCGACCCGTGACGATGCCCGGATGGGCCTCGCGGAAGGCGGGCGTGAACCAGCGATTGACCGATTGCTCGAAATAGTCCGAAGGAGGTGCGTTCGAGAGGAATTCGAGCCGCCCGATGACGCGCGCCCTCTCTTCGTCCGTGCGGCCCGCGACGGTCGAGATCAGTGCCAGCTTGTCGACCCGTTGAGGGTGATTGAGCGCAACCGACTGTGCGACCAGGCCTCCAAGCGAGAACCCAGCGATGTGGGCGCGGGCCAGCCCCAGATCGTCCATCAGCCCGATCAGATCGCCGGTCAGGTCTTCGATTGTATAGGGCCCCGGCGGCGCATCCGAACCGCCGTGCCCCCGTTGGTCGTAGGCGAAGATCGCGAACCCGTCGCCCAGCGCCTCGATCACGCCCGACCAATCATCGGCGCGCGAACCGACCCCGTGGATCAGCACCAGCGGCGCGCCATTGCCGGTCTGCCGATAGCTGAGCGCGATGTTGCTCATGTCCCCTCCCGCTTTCCTGCTGAGGGATGATAGATAAGGTTTCGGCCACGAGCTAGATCGGGGCCAGTTCGGGGGGAAAACAATGGCGCTCCATTTTACCGAGGCCGAATTTCGCAAACGGCAACAGGCGATTTGCACCCGCATCGCCGAGGCCCAACTGCATGGCCTGCTGATCTTCCGCCAAGAAAGCATGTACTACCTGACGGGCTACGACACCTCGGGCTACACCATGTTCCAGGGGATGTTCCTGGGCGCTGATGGTCGGATCGCGCTGCTGACCCGTTCGGCCGATCGGCTGCAATCACGCATGACCTTGGTGATTGAGGATATCCGCATCTGGGCCGACCGGGACGGTGCCTCGCCGGGCTATGACCTGCGCACGATGATCGCCGATTATGGCGCCCGCGGAAAACGGATCGGGGTCGAGTATCACGCCTCCGGCCTAACCGCCCAGCGCGGGCGGATGGTCGATGCCGCCATGGCCGGGTTCTGCGAACTCGAAGACGCCTCCGACCTGGTGCGCCTTGTGCGCTTGATCAAAAGCCCCGCCGAGCTCGACTACGTGCGCAATGCCGGAGCACTTTGCGACCAGGCCTGGGCAATCGCCAACCACGACACTGCGCCCGGCGTGTTCCTGGGGGAGGTCTATGGGCGCATGATGCATGCGATCATGGCCGGCGACGGCGACCCATCCGCCAGCCGTTGGCCCATGGGCGCCGGCGAAGAAGCAATGATGGTGCGCTATCACACCGGCAAGGAGACCGTGGCGCCCCAGTACCAGGTCCAGCACGAATTCGCTGCTGCCTACCGCCACTACCATGCCTGCGCCATGAGCGTGGTGGTGACCGGCAATGCCTCGCCGGTGCACCGCTCCATGTTCTCCGCCGCACGCGATGCACTCGAGGCCTGCCGCGAGGCGCTGCGGCCCGGGGTCACGGTCGGCGAGGTCTTCGACCAGCACAAGCAAACGCTCGAGCGCGCGGGCTACGGTTAAGCGGCGCTCAACGCCTGCGGCTACTCGCTGGGGATCGCGTATCCGCCGACCTGGATGGACTGGCCGATGCTGTGGACCGGGAACCCCCAGGTGATCGAGCCAGGCATGGTCTTTTTCGTCCATATCATCCTGCTCGACGACCAGACCGGTCTGACCATGAGCCTGGGCGACACCTCGATCGTGACCGAGGGCGCGGCCGAACAGGTGACCCACGCGCCACTAGAGCTGGTCGTGAACTGATGTGTCGTCCCGTGCCTGGCGCCTCAGCATCCAGGCACTGAAAATCGGCACTGCGAGCAAAACGAAAATGATCCGGGCCAGATGGTGGACCGCAACGAAGCCTGGATTGGCATCGATCGCCAGCGCAATCAGGCTCATCTCGGCCACGCCGCCGGGCGCATAGGCCAGCAGCGCCACCAGGAAGTCCTGGCCAGTCAGCGCCGCGACCGGCAGGGCGAAGGCACCCGAGACCAGCATCAGCACCATCGTACCGCCGAACGAGACGGCGCCAAAACTGAGGAGCCGTTTGACGGTCACGCCGCCGAACCGCGTGCCGATCGACGAGCCGGTCACGACCAACGCCACCTCGACCAGCTCGTGCGGCAACACCCCCTCGACCACACCCGCCAGCCGCAGGCCTGCGCTCGCCAGCAAAGGCCCGACCATATAAGGGATCGGCAGGTTCAGCTTCTGCATTCCCCACATGGCGGCGAAGGTGGCGACCAGAAGGATGGCCAAGTCATCCAGCGCGATCAGGGCGTGATCAGCGTATTCGGTGCCGTCGGGCGACGGATAGCCGAGCAGCCCGAAGGCAATCAGCGGCGCCATGCAGACGACAATCGCGACCCGCATGGATTGGGCCAGCGCCACGTTGCGCTCGTCCGCGCCCAACGCCCCTGAGATGACCACCACGGCAATGACACCGCCGGGGATCGAGGAGCAGACCGCCGTCATCCGATCCTCGCGCGCCAGATAGCGGTAGTAGAGGAAGGCGCAGGACGCCGCGACCGGGACATAGAGCATGGCGCCCACGATCGAGATCGGCCACTGCATCAGTTCGCCCACCCGGACACCCTCGAAGCTTTCGCCCAGAAAGAGGCCAATCAGGATCAGGAAATTGGCCCGCACCCAGATCGGCACGTCTATTTGCGCCCCGCCGACTCGGGCGATCATCGTGAAGAACAAGGCCCCCAGCATCCAAGCCAGTGGGAGGTGGAAATAGTTGGCGACGGCGCCGCCCACGGCCCCCAGCGCCAGACCAAGGGAAAGTTTGCGCAGATTGGGGCCAGAGAGCCGCTCGGCCCAGCCTTCAATCAAGCGTCCCGCTCCGGTGCGCTCTCCGGGGTCATTAGTTCGAGCTCGGCACCATCGCGGAGCGCGGTGAAGAAGCACGAACGCCGGTTGGTGTGGCAGGCAGGGCCGGTCTGTTCGACGATCAGCAACAGGCAGTCGCGGTCGCAATCGACGCGCATCTCGACCAGGCGCTGGAAATGGCCCGAGGTCGCGCCTTTCTTCCAGAACTCCTGGCGCGAGCGCGACCAATAAGTGACCTGGCCGTTCGCCAGGGTCTCGGCAACCGCATCCGCGTTCATCCAGGCCATCATCAGCACCTCGCCGGTCGCCTGGTCCTGGGCGATGGCCGGAATCAGGCCCTGATCGTTGTATTTCAGCGTGCCTGGATCGAAGGCGGCCATGGCGTCTATCCTTGCTTTTCGGCGCAACGGAGGGGTTTTCCACCGGCCCGTCAAGAGCTATCTACCGGTTTGGTTCCGGGGTGATACCCACGTGACGCCCGGGTGATCACGATGATTACGTCTGCGATCAGGAGGTGGCATGACCGCCGTCCAGGAAGACCTGATGAAACTCTATTCCCAGCGCATCCTGGCGCTGGCGGCAGCGATTCCGCATATCGGGCGGCTCGACGCGCCACAGGGCAGCGCAATGAAGCGCTCACCCCTTTGCGGCTCGACCGTGACTGTCGATGTGCGGGTCGAGGACGGCCAGGTCGCGGACTTCGCCCAGGACGTGAAGGCCTGCGCGCTGGGCCAATCGTCGGCATCGGTTCTGGGCGCAAACGTGACCGGCCGGACCCGGGCCGAGATCGAGGCAGGGCGCGATCAGTTGAAGGCGATGATCAAGGAAGACGGCCCAACCCCGGACCCGCCGTTCGACGAGCTGGAAGTGCTGCGCCCCGCCCAGGACTACAAGAACCGCCATGCGTCGATCCTGCTGGCCTGGGAGGCTACGCTGGCGGCGATGGAGGAAGCGGGCGCTTGACAAGCCGCGCCGACCTGTAGCGCAGTTAAGGACCGTTCGCGAATAACAGAACAGGCCCTGCCCTTTGAAAGCACTTCCGCTGGCGATGTTCTGGCTGCTCGGGATCATCTGGGGCAGCAGTTTCATCTATATGAAGATGGCATCGGAGTTGGTCTCACCCGCTCAGATCGTGCTGCTGCGGGTGTTCTTCGGTCTTCTTCCGATAGCGCTCTACGCCCATGGGAAGGGCGCATTGAAGTTGGCCCATGCGCGCCATGTGGGGCATTTCCTCGTGATGTCCGCGCTCGGGACGATCGCGTATTATTATGGCTTCGCGCGGGGGTCCGCCCTGCTGCTCTCGGGCGTCGCTGGCGCGCTGAGCGGGCTGACGCCGATCTTGTCGTTTCTGCTGGCGCTGCTGATCTTGCGCGAGGAGAAAGTCTCGGCAACCCGGGTGGCTGGAATCGCCATCGGGTTTCTGGGCGTCCTCGCAATCGCCCGGCCGTTCAGCGAGGACATTGCCGCGACGAACCTCGAGGGTGTGCTCTTCAACGTGATCGGCTCGGTCGGTGTCGGCGCCTCGTTCGTTTACGCGAAGAAATATCTGATGCCGCTTGGCATCCCCGCCTCGGCCCTGATCACCTACCAATTGGGCTTGAGCCTGCTAATCCTGGGCGTGGCCATCGATCTGGACGGGATCGGCAACATCTGGAGTGACGTCTATGTGGCGGCAGGTCTGGTATTGGGCCTAGGGGTCGTGGGCACCGGCATCGCCTACATCATCTACTACTTCATTATCGACCAACTCGGCGCGATATCCGCCGCATCGGTCGCCTATATTCCGCCAGTGGTCGCGCTGGTAATTGGCGTCGTACTGGTCGGCGAGCGTATAGACCCGTGGGAATACTCCGGTGCGGCGCTGATCCTTGCAGGCGTCATTCTGGTAAACCGGACAACGGCCGCGAGCGGTGCGCCCCAGCGCGATTTGCCGACGCCTGATCTAGGCATTCGCCCGGATAGCCGGGGCGAACCCGACGATCAGCGAAGCAACTAAATTGTCCCAAGCAAAGTCTGATTCAGAACGGCCAGAATAGCATGATCGCGGGGATGCCCGTCCCCAGGACGATCAGTTCCAGCGGCAGGCCCATGGGCCAATAGTCGCCGAACCTATAGCCGCCAGGACCCAGGATCAGGGTGTTGTTCTTATGCCCAATCGGGGTCAGGAAGGCGCAGGAGGCCGCGACGGCCACGGCCATCAGGAAGGGGTCCGGGTTAACACCCAAGGTGTTAGCCATGTCGATGGCGATAGGCGCCGCGATGATCGTGGTGGCCGTGTTGTTCAGCACGTCCGACAGCGTCATGGTCACTGCCATCAACACCGCCAGGATCGCCCAGGCCGGCAGACCTTCGGTCACCGAGACGATCGCGCCCGCGATCAGGCCGGTGCCGCCCGCCTGCTCAAGCGCGGCACCCAACGGAATCATCGAGCCCAGCAGCACCACGACCGGCCATTCCACCTGGTCGTAGATCTCGCGGATCGGCACGATCCCGCTCAGTACATATGCGACGACCACCGAGCCGAGCGCGATTGGCAGGTAGATCAGGCCAAAACTCGCCGCCGCGATCGCCGCGACGAACAGCCCGGCGGCCAGCCAGGCCCGGCCGCTTTGCGTCACGCTTAGGCCCCGCTCGGCCAGCGGGAGGCAACCAAGCCATTGGGTCACTCCCGGCAATCGCTCGGTCGGCCCCAGCAGCAGGAGAATGTCACCCGCCTCGACTGTCGTTCGCCGCACCCGCTCGCGAATGCGCCGGCCCCGGCGCGAGATCCCCAGCAACGTCACACCCCGGGTGCGAAGCAATTGCAGTGACAGCGCCGAGCGGCCAGTGATCAGGCCCTGTTCGGTCGCGACCACCTCGATCAGGCTCGACCCCTCGCCCGCTGCTTCAATCTGGTGAAGCTTTTCACCATGATATTCCAACTTCAGCGCATTCTTGAATTCGTCAATCGCATCCGGTGCGGCCTCGACCACCAGCGCATCGCCCGCCTGGAGGATGTTGTGGCGGGCCGCGCCATAAAGCCGCCTGCCCGCGCGCACCAGACCAATGATCGCCGCATCGGCCTTCTCGGCGTCCTCGTAGAGCTCGGCAACCCGCTTGCCGATCACATCGGAGCCGTCCGGCACGCGGACCTCGGCCACATAGTCCTGCAACTCGAAAAGTTTGGCGGCCGAACCGGCGCTGTCTGCACTTTTCGGGATCAGCCGCCATCCGAACAGCGCGACGAAGGTCAGACCCGCAGCGGCGCAAACCAGGCCCACCGGCGCGAAATCGAACATCAAGAACGGCTCGCCCAACGCCTCGCCCCGATAGCTCGCGATGATGATGTTGGGGGGCGTGCCGATCAGCGTCACCAGCCCGCCCAGGATGGTCGCGAACGAAAGCGGCATCAGCGTCAGGCCTGGATTGCGCTTGGCCTTGAAGGCGGTCTGTATATCGACCGGCATCAGAAGCGCCAACGCCGCGACATTGTTCATGAAGGCCGAAAGCGCCGCGCCAACCCCACCCATGATCGCGATATGGGCGCCCAGTGAACGCGAGGCATCGACCAGGCTTCTGGTGATGACATGGATCGCGCCGGAATTCGTCAGCCCGCGCGAGACAACCAGCACAAGCGCGACGATCACGGTGGCCGGATGGCCGAAGCCTGAGAACGCCAGATCCTTCGGCACCGCCCCGGCGATCACCGCGACCACCAACGCGGTGAAGGCAACCAGATCGTAGCGCCAGCGCCCCCAGAGCAGCAGCGCGAAAACGGCCGCGAAAAGGCCGAACAAGATCATCTGGTCGCTGGTCACGTCGATCGCCCCCGGCACGAAGTTCGAGGCTCAATAACAACGTCCCCGGGGCAATGAGGCAAGCTTTTACAAGCTGACGAGCGCCGCAAGGCTGGTGTTGTTCGTGCCCGGCAGCGTGATCCAAGGCAACGGACTGAACGGGACGACGTCGATCGACGGGTTCTTTCGGTTGAGACGATCGAACGCAAGGTATGGGCCCTGAACGACCTGCAGATCGGGGAAGAGACGCATCCCGTTCGGGAAATAGTCGTGCAGAACGATCAGCCCGCGCGGATTTAGCCGGCCCAACGCCCACGCGACTTCACGATAGACGGCCGAGGCCGCGTGGTCGCCATCAAGGAAGATCAAATCGTAGGCGTCCCGGCGCCCGGCCATGAATTTGGTGGATGGTTCGGCCACGAACTCGACATAGCTCGACAGGCCCAAGGCTTTGGCGATCTCGGCCGGTGGCATTTTCAGGCCCGCCTGTCGCCAAGCTCCGCCATCACCGTTCACGTCGACGATATCAACCGTCGTGATCCGGCCCGCACCATTTCGCGCCAGGGCCTGAGCCAGGTAGTAGGTCGACATGCCAAGATGGGTTCCGAATTCCAGCACCGACTTCGGCTGGAAATGACGGACCAGCCGGTCAAGCGCCCGCCGGTCGCCAGCACTGACGGCCGAACCGATCCGGCCCTCGACGGCCTGGCGCACGATCGCCGCGTGATCGGCCTCCCAATCGCAGTCGAGCGGCGATTGCGCGGCAAAGATCACGCTATGGTCGAAGAGTTCCGACGCGATCAGGGCAGCGGGGTCGAAGTTCAGATCGGGGACCAGGTCCAGTGCCTGCTTCTCGCGCCGGCGCAGCACCGCCTCGATCGCCGGCTGCGGCAAGATCCGTTTGGCGAAAGTCTTGGTGGTGCCTAGCATCCCAGCGCCCTTTCTCTCACCCGCGATCCGTCGCTAGCGGGTTGGGCGCGTGAAACGCGGCTCAGGCCTTCGCCATTGCCTCCGTGATCATCCGCTTGGCCTCGTCCGCGTCTCCCCATCGGTCGATCTTGGCCCACTTGTCCTCTTCCAGATCCTTGTAGTGAGCGAAGAAATGCTCGATCTGGTTGACCGTGATCCCGGGCAGGTCGGTGTAGTTCTGGATCGTCTCGTAGCGCCGCGAAATCCGACTGGTCGGTACAGCGATGATCTTTTCGTCGCCGCCCGCCTCGTCGGTCATGATCAGAACACCGATCGGGCGGCAGGCAAGTACCGCGCCGGGCAGAATGGGCCTGGTATTGGCGACCAGGACATCCACCGGGTCCCCATCCTCCGAAAGCGTGTGCGGGATGAAGCCGTAGTTTCCCGGATAGCGCATCGGCGTGTAGAGGAACCGGTCCACGACCATCGTGCCCGCTTCCTTGTCGAGCTCGTATTTGATCGGCTCGCCGCCGACCGGAACTTCGATGATCACATTGACGATCTCCGGCGGGTTCGACCCGACCGGGATGGCATTGACGCGCATGGACCTGCCCTCCCTCACAACCCGCCGGACGGGGTGCGCACGGCATCCCATCTCCGGCGGTCTGAACGCGGATCGAACTTGCCATTCCGGCCGTATTGCTGCAATGCAACATTGCGCCGCAGTGTGATGGCTGTGGATTAACGTACTGTTAGTTCAGGGAAATGCTCAGTTAATGACCGCTGAACCCGCGCAAGTGGAACCGCAACCGCGTCGAATGGACGCAAACCCTTGCCACTGTGGTATTTCTGGGCGAAAAAGCGCCGCCGGTTTCATTGAGGGAGGGAATCAATGCTCAGTATCGTGATCATCCTGTGTGGTCTTGCATCCATCGCCTATGGCATTTGGGCGATTAAGTCGGTGCTGGCCGCGGATGCCGGCAACGAGCGGATGCAAGAGATCGCCGCGGCGATCCAGGAAGGCGCTCAGGCTTACCTGACCCGCCAATACACGACCATCGCCATCGCGGGTGTCGTGATCTTCTTCCTCGTGGCCTATCTGCTGGGGGTGACCGTGGCGATTGGCTTCCTGATTGGCGCGGTGCTGTCGGGGGCGGCGGGCTTCATCGGTATGCTGGTTTCGGTTCGCGCGAATGTGCGCACAACGCAAGCCGCGTCGAAGAGCCTTGGCGAGGGCCTGGACGTGGCCTTCAAGGCGGGCGCGGTCACCGGGCTGCTGGTCGCCGGCCTGGCGCTGCTGGGCGTCGCCGTTTACTTCTCCGTCTTGACCGGACCCATGGGGCTGGCGGTTGACGACCGCACGGTCGTCGATGCGCTTGTTGCGCTGGGCTTTGGCGCCTCGCTGATTTCGATCTTCGCACGTCTGGGCGGCGGCATCTTCACCAAGGGCGCCGACGTGGGCGGCGACCTGGTCGGCAAGGTCGAGGCGGGCATCCCCGAGGACGATCCGCGCAACCCGGCCACGATTGCCGACAACGTGGGCGACAATGTCGGCGACTGCGCCGGCATGGCGGCTGACCTTTTCGAGACCTATGCGGTGACGGTCGTCGCGACCATGGTGCTGGGTTCGATCTACTTCGCGGGAACCGCGGTGGGCGAAGCGGTTATGATGTATCCGCTGGCGATCTGCGCGGCGTGCGTGCTGACCTCGATCGCGGGCACCTTCTTCGTCAAGCTGGGCGCCTCGCAGAACATTATGGGTGCCCTCTACAAAGGCTTCATCGCTGCCGGTGTCCTGTCGCTGATCGCGCTCTACCCGGTGACGGCAATGATCTTCCCGGACGGGATGGCGACGGTCTTCGAAGCTCCGAACGCGACCTTCACGGCGATGGATCTGTTCTGGTGCGGCGTCGTCGGCCTGGTGGTGACCACGGCGATCATCGTGATCACCGAATACTACACCGGCACGAACTACCGCCCGGTTCGCTCGGTTGCCCAAGCCTCGATCACAGGGCACGGCACCAACGTGATCCAGGGTCTGGCGATTTCGCTCGAGTCCTGTGCGCTCCCAGCAATGGTGATCATCGCAGGCATCATCGCCACCTTCGAGCTGGCCGGCCTCTTCGGCATCGCCATTGCTGTCACCACCATGCTGGCGCTGGCCGGCCTGGTCGTCGCGCTCGATGCGTTCGGTCCGGTCACGGACAATGCCGGCGGCATTGCCGAGATGGCAGACCTGCCGAGCGAGGTGCGCAATACCACCGACGCGCTTGACGCGGTCGGCAACACCACCAAGGCGGTGACCAAGGGCTATGCAATCGGTTCCGCTGGACTGGGTGCGCTGGTTCTGTTCGCGGCCTATACGGAGGATCTGGCCTTCTTCGCGGCCAATGCGGCGCCCGGCTCCTACTTTGAAGGGGTCACGGTCGATTTCTCGCTGGCCAACCCCTACGTCGTCGCGGGCCTTTTCCTGGGCGGTTTGCTGCCGTTCCTGTTCGGCGGCATCGCGATGACCGCGGTCGGCCGGGCCGCCGGTTCGGTGGTCGAGGAGGTGCGCCGTCAGTTCCGCGAGAAGCCGGGCATCATGGAGGGCACCGAGAAGCCCGACTATGGCCGCGCTGTCGATATGCTGACCCGCTCGGCGATCAAGGAGATGATGATCCCCTCAATGTTGCCGGTCCTCTCGCCGATTGTCTGGTTCTTCGTTATCGAGGCGATCGCCGGCAAGGGCGCCGGGTTCTCGGCGCTGGGCGCGATGCTGCTGGGCGTCATCATTACAGGGCTTTTCGTCGCCATCTCGATGACCTCGGGCGGCGGTGCCTGGGACAACGCCAAGAAGATCATCGAGGACGGCTTCACCGACAAAGGCGGCAACTTGCACGAGAAGGGCTCCGAGGCTCACAAGGCCGCGGTCACCGGCGACACGGTGGGCGATCCCTACAAGGACACAGCCGGCCCGGCGGTGAACCCGATGATCAAGATCACCAATATCGTGGCGCTCTTGCTGCTGGCAGTGCTTGCGCACTGACCTCAAACCGCGCGCGATCTGATGGAGCCCCGCCCCGGCGGGGCTTCTTCATTTTTGGCGATGCGGTTGACCGACGGGACACGAATGCCATCATTGGCATCATGAAACGGTTTGTCGTTTGCGCCCTATTTCTTTTCGCCGTCACGCTGCAGCAGGCACCTGCGCAGCAGAGAGCGCCCGAACCCCATGGGGCAGAGCGGGCGTGGCTTTTCGAAGCCTTGCGCACGGCGCCGACCGAGGAGATCGGCCAGGCGGTCGCCGGCCAGATTTGGGCCTTCTGGATGCGCCAAGCCCCGGACGCTGAAAGCGCCGAGATCATGAACCTGGCGATGGAGCGGCGCCGGCAATACGATTTTGCCGGTGCGGTCGAACACCTCGACCAATTGGTCTTCCGGGCCCCTGACTGGCCCGAGGCCTGGAACCAGCGCGCCACGATCCTGTTCATGCAGGAGAAGTTTGACGAGTCGCTGGCGGATGTCGCCCAGGTGTTGGAGCTCGAGCCCAAGCATTTCGGCGCGCTTGCCGGCAAGGCGGTCATGTTCATGCGCCAGGGCCGGATCGAGCTTGGCCAGCGCGCGTTGCGCGAAGCCGTGGGAATCCACCCGTGGCTTTCCGAACGCCGTATGTTGCTGGCAGAACCTGTTCAGGAGCTGTAGGGCCGATTGCGCAGTCCCAATTGCGCCGCCCCTGCCCTTGCGCTAATCAGCGCCAGGTCGCGCCGAGGGGACAGGCCCAATGATCTACGAAAAGCCAGACGAGTATCTGGATGCGCCGCAGAAGGCGGTCGCGCTCTTTGGCATGTCCGGGCTCGGCAAAACCCGCACTGCGGTCATGCTGCGCAACGACGACGACTGGTTCCACTACTCGGTCGACTACCGCATCGGCACCCGCTACATGGGCGAGCACATCGTCGACAACTTCAAGCGCGAGGCGATGCGCAACCCCTTCCTGCGGCAGCTCCTGCGCCGGGATTCGATCTACATTGCCTCGAATATTTCGTTTGAGAACCTAGCTCCGCTCTCGACCTATCTGGGCAAGCCCGGCGACCCGGAAAAAGGTGGTATTCCTTTCGAGGAGTACATCCGGCGCCAGCGCCAGCACCGGGATGCGGAAATCAAGTCGTTGAAGGACACGTTGCACTTCATCGCAAAGGCGCATGACATTTACGGCTATGCGCATTTCCTCTGCGATACCGGCGGATCACTTTGCGAGGTCGTCGATCCGGAGAACCGCTCGGACCCAGTGCTACGGCGGCTGAGCGCGAATGTGCTGCTGGTTCAGATTCGGGGCACGAAGGCACTGACCGACGAACTGGTCACCCGGTTCGAGAAAGACCCGAAGCCGATGTACTACCCTGAACCGCTCCTCCGGGACCTCTGGGCGGAGTATCTGGAAAGTCAGGGGTTGGTCGAGAGCGAGGTCGACCCCGATGCTTTCGTCTCGTGGGGCTTCCGGCGGCTGGTGGAATACCGAATTCCGCGATACGAGGCAATCGCGCAGAACTGGGGCGTCACCGTCGAGGCCGCCGAAATCGAGGCGTTGGAGAGCCCTGAGGATTTCGATGCCTTGATCGCGGACGCCATCCGGCGGCGCTGAGCGCGCGAAGTCGTGAGCCGCCAAATACTTGCGTGATCGGCCGGGCGCCTCTATCTCATCCATCTTTGGAACCGGGAAACGACGCTAGGCCATGCCGATCAAGATCCCTGCCTCCCTGCCCGCCCATGACGTGCTGAAGCGCGAGGGGGTGATGGTGATGTCGGGCGAGGCCGCCGAGCGCCAGGACATCCGGCCGCTGCAGATCGGGCTCTTGAACCTGATGCCCAACAAGGTCCGCACCGAAACCCAGGTCGCCCGCCTCATCGGCTCGACGGCCCTGCAGATCGAGCTGACGCTGGTGCGGATGACCGATCACGAGTCGAAGAACACCTCGTCCGAACATATGGAGGCATTCTACGCTCCCTTCGCCGAGGCAAAGGCCCGTAAATTCGACGGCTTCATCATCACCGGCGCGCCGATCGAACTCCTCGAGTTCGAGGAGGTCACCTATTGGGACGAGCTGACCCAGGTGTTCGACTGGACCCAGACCAACTGCCACGCCACCTTCGCCATCTGCTGGGGCGCGCAGGCAATGCTGCACCACTTTCATGGGGTTCCGAAATATGCGCTGGGGGCCAAGGCGTTCGGATGCTTCCGGCATCGGAACTGCGCGCCCGCCTCACCCTTCCTGCGCGGCTTTTCAGACGATTTTACCATTCCGGTCAGCCGCTGGACCGAGATCCGCGAACCTGACCTGCCAGCCGACAAAGGGTTGGAGGTTTTGATGAGCGCCGAGGAGACCGGGCCCTGCATGATCCACGATCCGGGGCACAGCGCGCTCTACATGTTCAATCATATCGAATACGACACCACCTCGCTGGACGAGGAATACAAGCGTGACCTGGCGAACGGCACGCCAATTCAATTGCCCAGGAATTACTATCCGGGTGACGACGCGGCGCGCGCGCCGGAGAACCGCTGGCGTAGCCATGCGCACTTGCTGTTTGGGAACTGGATCAACGAGGTCTACCAGACGGCGCCCTACGATACCGATCAGATCGGGGTGTGAGAAAACGCCGTGTCTCACATGTGAGATTCGACCTAAATTATTGTATTAAAATAGTAATTTGTATCATTTTACCGTTTTTTTCAGTTAGAGCGCGCTCTTGCGAGCTTTTGCGCAACGGGGGTGGGGGCCGTCGGCAGCCATGCCGCCCGGATCCGCAGACCGGATCAGCGACCCCCTACCCGTAGTCTCGGGCGTCGAGCAGCTTTCGTCCGAAGCGCGTTTCACGCAACGGGCCAAACCGACCCTTCACGGCCCAGGAAAGCCCGAAGGCCCATAGAATGGTCGTCTCGAAAACAAATGTCAGGTTGTAGCCGTCCCATCCGGTCCAAGATTCGCCGATCAAACTACCTACACCGACGGCGAGGATGGCACCGACGATGGTCCACCCCGACCAATAGTAGATCACGTTGCGGCGTGCTTTTTCCTCGGTGATCTCGCCATCGGGTTTGCGATGTTCATCGAGAATCCGTGTGAAGACGAAAAAGCAGAAAAACGCCAGTGTCGCAAAGAGCACCAGCGCGCTGCCGAAGTGCAGGAGATCGACCCACGAAAAAAGTTGAAACTGGCTATCACTGCTCCCGGTCACGATTACGGAGCCAGCATGGTCCTCCACGCTCACGAACGCCCGCCCGGGATAGCCCCTGCGCTCGCAGCCTACGCCCGATGTCGGGAAGAGCGCCACGCCAAAGGCGCAGAAGCCCGCAAACTTCGAGAGCCGGTTTTCCCATGTTGCGTCGCCGCGATAGGCGAGAAGAAACGTGCCAATGAAGAAGAGCGCACCCACGAAAAGATCGCCGGCGACCCGTGAATAATAGAAATGGCTGATAGAGTCGTAGAAGCACGTCCCCCACCAAGACCCAATCAACATCGCGATTGGCAGGCCGAATGCGACACAGCCAACGCCAAACGCCAGCCATTGCCGGCTGATCCGATATTCCTGCTCGGCACCGTCGGTCGGAACGATGTTTGGTTGAAAGTAGGATTGAATCTTCTGCGTGTAGCCCATGGCCACCAACATAAGCTCATCAAAATCACGGGAATAATACGCGTTATTCGGCCGTGTGTCGATCTGGGCCGTCCCGGGAGAACTGTTGAGGCGGCGGAAAGGACGGCGCGATCAGTCGTTACCTACGCCACCCGCAATGCTTCAATCGTGTCCCAGAGACTGGCCTGCACGTCGATCCCTTCCGCCGGTGTTTGCGCGCGTGCGATCAACCGCCGGTCGCCGGGCAGGCGGACGCCCTCCTGGGCCAGCATCCGATCGAACAGGCGCTCGCCGTGGGCGATGGGATCCTCGCCACCAAAACGCGCGGGGTCGAGCGCCAGGATCAATTCGCCGCCGGTTGCCGCGCCGCCGTCGCCGTTATCGACGTCGCCCGCCTCGATGCTTGTGACCTCGCCAATCAGCGGCCCGGCCAACAGATCGACCATCAGGGCAATCGCGCTGCCCTTGTGGCCGCCGAAGGGGAGCTGGGCGCCCTCCAGGATCGCGGCCGGATCGTTCGTGGGTTTGCCGTCATTGTCGATCCCGACTCCGTCCGGCGCCGGCTTGCCGTCACGCTGGTGGATCATGATCTCGCCCCGCGCCATCGCGGCGGAAGCCTGGTCGAAGGCCATGGGAGGACGGCCCTTGCGGGGCCAGGCGAATGACATTGGGTTGGTACCGAAGAACTTGGTCTTGCCGCCGGCGGCGGCCAGATAGGGCGGCGAGGAGGTGAAGGCGAAGGCGACCAGGCCCTCTTCTGCCAACGCCGACGTCTCGGGCCAAAGTGCCGCGAAGTGGTGAATCCGGGTCAGCGCCAGCGCCGCCATGCCGAATTCGCGCGCTGCCTCGATCAATGGCGCCCGGCCCATCACGATCGCCAGCGGTGCATAGCCCCGGTCGCCGTGGACCCGCACGACTGTGGGCGCAAGGCGCTCGACCTTGGGTTTCGCCACGCCGTTGACCTTGCCGTTCTTCAGGCTGGTGACATAGCCCGGCAGGCGGAACAGGCCATGGCTAAGGGCATGGTCACGCTCGGCGGCCGTGATCGTATCCGCCACGGCCCGGGCATTCGCCTCATCGCTGCCGTGGCGCGTCAGGATCTCCGTCGCTAGATTGTGGCACGATTCAAGCGTGATATGCACGGTTTCCATGGCTCTCCCCAATGATCCCGAGACCTGCACTGGGCCCATAAGAGCCTGGTTTTCCACCCCAGTGCAATGGCGCGGCCGTCCCGGTGGAGGGGCGAGGCCCAGTCACATCACCAGTCTCATCAAATGATTGACGGCACACCGAGGCACAGGCACCTTTCCGCCTGAGCGAAGGGGAAAACCGGCAGATGTCGCAGGACATTCCGACCGCGAGGGCAGCGGGGCCGGCGCCGCGGGCGCCGCGCAAAGCGCTGTCTGGGCTGATCCAGTTCCCGATTTTCTTCATCGTTTTTCTGTTTTTCGCGGCCGGCGATCTGGGATCGGCCGTCGATTTCGGATCGGCGAAATACCAAAGCTACCGGGTCACTTTCCTGACAATCTCCTCAAGCATGACGGGCAGCGAGACGCAGCCGGTAGACGGGCGCAGCATTTTCGGGCCGATCATATTCGCGTGCCTGTTTCTGTCGGCCTTGATCAGGTCGATCCGGACGGGGAACCGGCTGTCGCTGACCGTGGGCATGGCCGCACTTCACGCGCTCGGCATCGCGATCGCGCACAAATACCTGAACCTATTCACGCCCGGTGCGGTGAACCTGGCGCTATCGATCGGGGTCGTGATCTCGTTGGTCTGGATCGTTGCCTACGGCAAAATCTGGTCCGGCGCCTATGCCCTGCTGCTGGTCGTTACCTATCCTTTCGTTGCCGCGATCCTGCCCTCGGGCGAGGGCCTGATCCTGAACCGTTTGCTGCCGTACCTGACGCTCCATGCCTCGTTCCTGGTGCTGATAATGATCCTGCGCACCAGCTACCTGCTTGTCCGCGACAACGTCTACGTATTCCGGACATTGGGCTGGGGCGGCACATTCCGGGTCGGCTGTCGCACGCTGCTTCGCTGGGCGCCGATCCTGATCTTGGCAGGCCCCTATTTCCTGGTTTCGTGGCAAATCGACCGGATGACCAAACTGACCGCCTACCAGTAGCCCGAGATGTTCACTCTGCTTGAGAAGGACCTGCAGGACGAGATTCTGGGTGGTCGCGATTTGGTCTACTGGGACGTCCGTGGCCGGGACCTCGAGGCCGACACCCTGACCGCCATCGGCGCCTTCTACGACGAGCGCTATGCGCGCTGGACCGACGAGGTTACCGGTTGGAAGTCGGAGGTCGAGAAGGCGAGTGTCGATGAGTTCTCGGATTTCGTCGGGAGCAAGTTCGATCAAATCGTACCGCGCAGTCTTAGCATGCCGCCTCCGGATCACGACGGGATGGTAGCCCCTGCGACCTAGTTCGCGGTCGAAGAGGCACAGAAATCGGTCAACCGGGCTTACGAACGCAACCATGACCGGACGCGCGCCCGGCTGGTCATCGAGGCGGATAAAATGGAGCGGCAGCTCAAGGATCCCAAGCGCCTGGCTGAAGAGGGCCTGGGCACGATCCTGACCGAGGGCCAATTGGCCATCCTGGAGGCACGGGACGCGACCATCGCCGCCGTGCGCGGCGCCTTTTTCGTCTCGCGCACGATCAACCGTCTGACCTGGCTGATGTTCATCGTGCTATGCGTGCGCAGCTTGTTCTATGTCTTCGCCCGGGTCTCGTGTGCACGCGATAGCGAGGGCTTCGTCACGCTGGGAGATACCGAGAAGACAGCGAAAATGCCGCGCGGCAAGATCAAGCCTGCTGGATCGAAACTGCCGTTGCCCATGGGCACGGGCGAGAGTTTCTATATCGCCAGGCGGTTTCAGCCGCACGGCAAGGCGCCGAAATTCGCGCTGCCGCAATCCGGCGCGGCGCCGTTTGCCCGGATCCGCAACCGTGCCTACACGATGAACAAGTTCACTCAGACCGATGACCGGGCGCCGATCTCGATCACCGCGACGCGGGGCGCCGAGTTCGTGCTGTGGGAGCTTGCCGAGGGCGAGACCGTGGTCTTCGACTACAAGTATTTCGTCGGAATGTCCGAGCATGTCGCGCTGTCCTCGCTGATCAGCGCGCGGGTCTCGTCGCAGATCTTCGTCCCAACCGCGACCGGTCCCGGTCATCTGGTCCTGATGACCGAGGGGGCGCCGCATATCGCCTCGGCGCGCGGCCGTAACTTCAGCATGCCGCCAAGCCGGCTGGTGGCCTGGCACCAGAATGCGCGGTTCCACATCGATTCCGAGCTGGGGATCGTCGATATGTATCTGAGCGAAGCCTATGTCGAGCCGGTCGAGAAGTCCGCCCTGGTCATGGATGTGGATCGGCAGGACGGCTTCGGCCGGGGCCTCGCCCGCTTCGTGCGCCAATTCCTGCTGCCGGTCTGATCCGCGCGCAGGCGACTGTCAGCGGGAGTCAGGAACAATTTCCTTCTCCTTGCAAATGTTCATGTTTTGTTTACCATTGGCCTGACTCGCAATCCCGGTGTGAATGGTTATCTCTCTGAGTGCATCAGGGAGCGCGGGGAATCAGGCAATAGGCATGGCCGAGCAGAAGTTCATTTCAGTCCGCGGCGCGCGTGAGCACAACCTCACGGGCGTCGACGTGGACATCCCGCGAGATACGCTGAGCGTGATCACGGGGCTCAGCGGCTCGGGCAAATCCTCGTTGGCGTTCGACACGATCTATGCCGAGGGGCAGCGGCGCTATGTGGAGTCGCTCTCGGCCTATGCGCGGCAGTTCCTGCAGATGATGCAGAAGCCCGAGGTCGATCATATCGAGGGCCTGAGCCCGGCGATCTCAATCGAACAGAAGACGACCTCGAAGAACCCGCGCTCGACAGTGGGGACCGTTACCGAGATTTACGATTACCTGCGTCTTCTTTTCGCCCGCGCCGGCACCCCCTACTCGCCCGCGACCGGCCTGCCGATCGAGGCGCAACAGGTCTCGGACATGGTCGACCGGGTTATGGGGATGGAGGAAGGGACGCGGGCCTATCTGCTGGCCCCAATCATCCGCGACCGCAAGGGTGAATACCGCAAGGAATTCCAGGAGCTACGCAAGCAGGGCTTCCAGCGGGTCAAGGTGAACGGCGAGTTCCACGAGCTGGAGAACCCGCCCACGCTGGACAAGAAGTTCCGGCACAATATCGACGTTGTGGTCGACCGGATCGTCGTGAAGCCGGGCATCGAGACCCGGCTGGCGGACAGTTTCACCACTGCCCTGGGGCTGGCCGACGGGATCGCGATCATCGAGACCGCCCCGAAACAAGGCGATCCGGAACGGATCACCTTCTCCGAGAATTTCGCTTGCCCGGTTTCGGGCTTCACCATCGCAGAGATCGAGCCCCGGCTCTTTTCGTTCAACGCGCCGTTCGGCGCCTGCCCGTCCTGCGACGGCCTGGGCGTCGAATTGTTCTTCGACGAACGCATGGTGGTGCCGGATGAATCCCTCAGCCTGATCCAAGGGGCGCTGGCGCCTTGGGCGAAGTCGAAGACCCCGTATTTCCGTCAAACCCTGGAGGCGCTGGCCAACCACTATGGGTTCAGCCACACGACGCGCTGGGAAGAGCTTTCGGACGATGCGCGCCAGATCATGCTCTACGGGTCGGGCGAAGAGGTGATCAAGTTCCGCTACGACGACGGCGGGCGGGTCTATCAGATCGAGCGCCCCTTCGAGGGGGTGATCCCCAGCATGGAGCGACGCTACCGCGAGACCGACTCAAGCTGGGTGCGCGAGGAGTTCGAGCGCTATCAGGCCAACCGTCCCTGCGGCGCATGCGGCGGCCATCGGCTCAGGCCGGAGGCCCTGGCGGTGAGGATCGGCGGGCGCCATGTGGGCCAGGTGACCGAGCTGTCGATCAAAGAAGCGCTGGACTGGGTAACCAGCGTGCCCAAAGACCTGACGGCCCAGAAGAACGAAATCGCCGCGGCGATTCTGAAGGAAATCCGGGAACGCCTTGGTTTTCTTGTGAATGTCGGGCTCGACTATCTGACGCTCAGCCGCAATTCCGGCACGCTTTCCGGCGGCGAGAGCCAGCGCATTCGGCTGGCGAGCCAGATTGGCTCTGGCCTCACCGGCGTCCTCTACGTGCTGGATGAGCCGTCGATCGGGCTGCATCAGCGCGACAATGGGCGGCTGTTGGAATCGCTAAAGGGGCTGCGCGACCAGGGTAACACTGTGATCGTGGTCGAGCATGACGAGGAAGCGATCCGCACCGCCGACCATGTCATCGATATCGGCCCCGGCGCCGGTGTCCATGGGGGCCGCATCATCGCCACCGGCACGCCGGACCAGGTCGCGTCGACGCCCGGCTCGATCACCGGCGACTATCTGGTCGGGCGGCGCGAGATCGCGATCCCGGGGAGCCGCCGTGCGGGCAATGGCGCGACACTGACCGTCGAGGGGGCAACCGGCAACAACCTGAAGGACATCGACGCGGCGGTCCGGCTGGGCACCTTCACCTGTATCACCGGGGTCTCGGGCGGGGGCAAATCGACGCTGACGGTCGAGACCCTGTACAAGACCGCGGCCCAACGGCTGAACGGCGCGCGGACCCAACCATATCCCTGCCGGACGATCCGGGGGCTCGACCAGCTCGACAAGGTGATCGATATCGATCAATCGCCGATCGGGCGGACGCCGCGCAGTAACCCCGCCACCTATACCGGCGCCTTCACCCCGATCCGCGACTGGTTCACCGGACTGCCGGAATCGAAAGCGCGGGGCTACAAGCCCGGGCGGTTCAGCTTTAACGTCAAGGGCGGTCGCTGCGAGGCCTGCCAGGGCGACGGTGTGATCAAGATCGAGATGCACTTCCTGCCCGACGTCTATGTGACCTGCGATACCTGCAACGGCGCGCGCTACAACCGCGAGACGTTGGAGATCAAGTATCGCGGGCATTCCATCGCCGGTGTGCTGGACATGACGGTCGAGGACGGGGTGAAATTCTTCGAGGCGATCCCGGTGATCCGCGAAAAGCTGGAGACGCTGGAACGCGTGGGCCTGGGATATATCAAGATCGGCCAGCAGGCGACGACGCTGTCGGGCGGCGAGGCGCAGCGGGTGAAGTTGTCGAAGGAGCTTTCGCGCCGCGCCACGGGCCGCACGCTCTATATCCTGGACGAGCCGACCACGGGGCTGCACTTCCACGACGTGCAGAAGCTGTTGGATGTGCTTCACGAACTGGTTGACCAGGGCAATACGGTCGTCGTGATCGAGCACAACCTGGACGTCATCAAGACCGCCGACTGGATCATCGATCTAGGGCCGGAGGGCGGCGACGGCGGCGGCCGCATCGTCGCCGAGGGCACGCCCGAGGACGTGGCCGAGGCCGACGAAAGCCACACCGGCCGGTTCCTGCGCCCGATGCTGGTGAAGGCGGGCCGGATGGCGGCGGAATAGCGGTTGCGACCGGCTGTGCCAACGTCGGAATTTTGCCTGAACTTGACCTTTTATTGCGGTCCCGCGCGTTTTCGTGGATCTAAATGAAAGCCGCGAAATTTGGTTCTGGAAATGCAACTGCAACAACGTGGAATTCTGTTCGAGCCGCTAAGGCTGCCCTGTGGCGTAACGCTGAAGAACCGGATTGCGAAATCGGCGATGTCGGATTCGCTGGGCGATGGAACCGGCCATCCGACGGCTGAACAGATCAGGCTGTATCAGCGTTGGGCCGAAGGTGGGTTGGCCGTATCTATTATCGGCGAGGTGCAGGGTAGCGCCAGTTACGCCGAGAAGCCCGGCAATCTGGTGCTCAACAAGGCTTCCGACCTTGACCGGTTCCGGGAACTCGCCGAGCAGGGCGGCAAAAGCAGAACCAAGCTGTGGCTGCAACTCGGTCATGCTGGGGCGCTTGCCTACGCGCCGACAAGTGACCCCAAAGGCCCGAGCGCTCTCGATCTGCCGGGTCTGCTCTGCGCGGAATTGACAATAAACGAGATTCATCAATTGCCCTCGGAGTTTGCGAGGACAGCCCGGTTGGCGCGACAGGCTGGTTTCGGCGGTGTGCAAATCCACGCGGCGCACGGATTTCTGCTCAGTCAGTTCCTTTCGCCGCTGTTCAATAAACGCAGCGACGAATACGGAGGGGCAATCGCCAATCGCATGCGGCTTCTGCCGGAGACCATCGAGGCAACCCGCGCCGCTGTGGGTCCGGAATTCCCAATCGCTGTGAAGCTCAATTCCTCAGACCAACTCGAGGGCGGGCTCAACGAGATCGATGCGCTCGAAATAGTGGCCGCGTTGAACCGGTCTTCGGTCGATCTAATCGACATCAGCAGCGGGACCTATTTCCCTGGAGCAAAATCCGCCTCCGACGGGGCTGGACGCGGACCCTATTTCCTAGAATTTGCCAAGCGTGCTCGCGCGGCGACGACCAAGCCCCTGATGCTGACGGGCGGTTTCAAGACGCGCGCGCAGGCCGAGGACGCCTTGGCCACCGGCGCGGTCGATATCGTCGGTCTTGCCCGCGCGCTCGTGCTTGAGCCTTCGCTTCCCGACCTATGGAAAGCGGATCAGAAGCCGGAGCCGGTCTTTCCCAGGTTCTCTGAAGCGCCAGAGGGCGGGATAACAGCGTGGTATACGATGCGGTTGACCGAGATCGGCACAGACAAGGAAACGCCGGTCGTCGGCGACCTCGGTCAGGCTATCCGAGATTATGAAGAGCGCGACAAATCCCGAACGGTAGTTTGGTTGCGTCACTTTGCCAATGATGTCTTGGGACAAGCGTAAACGGTGGTCCGCATCTAGGTCCGCCTCGAGCCTGAAGCTGACTTTGAGTGCAGATGCTTCAGCAAGCAGTATTTTTCCGGCAGATCGATGCTTGCGGCAACGCGTCCCGATTTTGACCGGTCAGTTTGCCCAACCCATCACCAAAAAAATGTTGCTATGTCGGGCCCGTAGTCTATCCCACCCGTAATCAACAAGAATGATGCAGGCGCATGACTGAATCTACTGGCTTTTCCCGGGCTCATCCCGACACGCGCGCAGCGCGCGACTGGGTCAGGATACTTTCTGACTACCGCGAACCCGATTGGTTCCGCAGCATGTTCGAGCTGGGTGTCAGCATCGTTCCCTTCGTGATTTTGTGGTGCCTGGCGTGGTGGTCCCTCTCGATCAGCTATTGGCTGACCCTCGCGATCTCGATCCTCAATTCGGCATTCCTGTTGCGGCTGTTCGCGATCCAACATGATTGCGGGCACGGGGCGTTCTTTAAGAACCGGACGGTCAGTGACTGGCTGGGGCGGGTGCTGGGCGTCCTCACGCTGACGCCCTACGATGTCTGGCGGCGCACGCATTCGGCGCACCATTCTGGCTCGGGCAATCTCGGCAAGCGGGGGATGGGTGACATCCATACGCTGACGGTCTCGGAATATTGCGCGCTGACGCCATTTCACCGGCTGATGTACAGGCTCTACCGCAACCCGATCATCCTGTTCGGCCTGGGGCCTGGCTATCTGTTCTTCCTTACCAACCGGCTGCCGTTCGGATTGATGGCGAAGGCAAAATACTGGATCAGCGCGATGGGCACCAATGTCGCCATCCTCGCCGGGCTGGCCGTGATCATCTTCTTTGGCGGATTAATGCCCGTATTGCTGATCTTCGTGCCGTCGACCCTGCTCGCCGCGACTGCGGGGATGTGGCTGTTCTACGTGCAGCATCAGTTCGAGCACACCCAATGGGATACGGATGACGACTGGCAATTGCACGATGCCGCGCTGAACGGCAGCTCGCACTATGTCCTGCCGTCGGTGCTGCGCTGGTTCAGCGCGAATATCGGCATTCATCACGTGCACCATCTCTACAGCCGGATCCCGTTCTATCGGTTGCCGGAAGTGCTGCGTGATCACACGGAACTTGCGGACGGCAACCGGATGACGGTCCGGCAAAGCCTTGCCAACGCACGGCTGCACCTGTGGGACGAGGAGAACAGACGGCTGCTGTCTTTCGCTCAGGTCCGGGCCCGCTGCTGCTGAGATTGCGTGCCGTAGTTGCTTGGTGAGTGCGGCTGAGCCGTTCGGTTCAATGACGGCTTTTTCGGGCACCTGACGATCATCCGTACGTCATGAACGGTCGACGTTGCGGGTGCGTCAAAGGTCTGGATCGAGCCCTTTTCGGACGCTCTCCTCTGTTTACCCTTGCACGGAATCAAGGCGCGTAGCGCCGCCGGGAAGCGCACGACCGCCCCCCGGGCGTGCGCTTTTGCGACCTCTCAATCGGATCAGGGGTTTGGAGTTCTTGATCCATAAAGGAAGCAGCTCAACTGCTGCTGCGCACACCCGCGGTCATGCGCAGCCCTCCGTTGAGCCAGAGTGGCAACGTCCACTCTGTCCGCAAAGCAGCCCACGCCCGGCCCGTTCTCTGGGCCGGACGCGCCGAGGCTCAGAACGCCGCCTTCCACTGCTCCGTGTCCACGAACCAACGTTCTTCCTGGACCTTGTCGCCGGTGAATCGAAACAGAACGGCCAACTGGCGCCCCCCGGGCACCTTTGCACATTTCCAATCGACGATCGAGACGACCTCGGCATCATCATTGTTCTGGCCACCGATCTGGCGGATGCCAGTGATCTCGAAACCTGCCGGCAGCGCAGCGCCCAAATTGTCCAGCGCGCCGCGGAAGGCGGGCTTGCCCTCTAGCACATCATTTTGACCTGGCATCACGAAGATCATGTCATCGGTGTAGTCTGCAGTAGCGCCTCCCAGTCGCCGCGGGCGACCGCATCCCAGCCGCGCTCGACGATCTGGGCGTTGGTGACGGTAACGGATTGGGCCGTTGTCTTAGCGGCATTCATGGTCAGGCTCCTTGGATTGCGATCTTGTGTATTGCGATTGTGATGCCACTCTATGCGGAGTAGCGTTGGGAGTATATTCGGACAGTCGCTGTAATCTGCCTCCCGCAAGTGACGTAATTACTCTACGGTGGCTGCCGGACCAATCGGCGATGGAGCTGTTCCGCGATAGCGTGCGCAAGGCCGAGCTTCGGAATTTCGCAACGGAACCGTTCGAACCGCGTTGGCGATCACCTAACGGATTGCCCACGCGGGCGGCGAACCTCACCCGGCGGTCTGACGTTCGTAATCCTCGGCGTCGAACCAGCCGAGCGCCTTGGTGACCAGCAGGTCGTCGTCCATATCCCACTCCTCCCAACCGCTGAACGCGGCGAACTTGCCGGTGCCGCGGTAGTGGCCCTCGAAGGTCCAGGCGTAGACCATGTGGTGATCCGCCACGAGCACGGTGTCGCATTTCAGGACCAGGTCGGGGAAATCCGCCATGAACCCAGCCGCCATCTCGGCGATCTCGGCACGCGAAGTCATCGCGTCGCCGCGGTTGATCGAGAACGTCGTCGTCGGCGCATATCTCTCAGCGACCTTATCGGGCAAACGGTAGGTCCATAGCGCGCAATGCGCCTCTGCCAATCTTTTGGCCGTTCCGATGTCGGGCGTCATTCCGGGTTCTGTCCTTTTTCATGTGCCGCGGGCAGCAATCGCCGCCGACCAGAGAATGCGCGACTTGACCCCGCAGCGTCAAAGAAATCCACAGGTCGACCGACCGCCTTCGCCCGGCGTTTTCGCGACACCATGATTGACAGGCCGCGGCCTGGGTAATCTTCTGTCTCGATGAGGGGAATCGCCCATCCTGGCCTTTGGTCCCCGCCCAACTCGGGCGGGATTGCTTTTTCAGGCGACTGGCACAAATGGCTGCCGGCCTGGGCCTTCCGCCGATGACCGCTTTCATGCGCGGTTATGTCCGGCTGATCGACCGGATCAACTACGTCATCGGCCGGATCGTCATGTACGGGATCTTCGGGATGGTGGCGATCCTGCTTTGGTCGTCGATCTCGAAGGCCGCCTTCACGGTCCCCGCCTTCTGGACGCTCGAGATGGCGCAATACGCCATGGTTGCCTACTACCTGCTGGGCGGGCCTTATTCGATGCAGCTCGGCGCCAATATCCGGATGGATCTCTTCTACGGGAGCTGGTCCGCCCGGCGCAAAGCCTGGTTCGACGCCGTCACGGTGCTGTTCCTGATCTTCTACCTGGGCATCATGCTGTACGGCGGGATCGATTCTACCGCCTATTCGATTGAGTACAACCAGCGCAGCCCGACCCTGTGGCGGCCGTTGATCTGGCCGATCAAAGCGATCATGTGCCTCGGCATCTTCCTGATGCTGCTGCAGGCAATCTCGGAGTTGTTCAAGGACATCTTCACGCTGAGGCGCGAGGAGATCTGATGTCCTACGAGGCGATCGCTCTGATGATGTTCGCATCGATGATGCTGATGCTGATGACTGGCCAGCGGGTCTTCGGGGCCATCGGCGCGGTGGCGGCGGTCTCGGCCATGCTGCTGTGGGGCGCGGGGCCGGGCGGCACGGACATTCCCTTCGCGGCGGCGATGAAGCTGATGAAGTGGTATCCGCTGCTGACCCTGCCGATGTTCATCTTCATGGGCTACGTGCTGAGCGAAAGCCGCATCGCCGACGACCTCTACAAGATGTTCCATGTGTGGATGGGACCGATCCATGGCGGGCTGGCGATCGGCACGATCGGGCTGATGGTGCTGATCTCGGCCATGAACGGGCTGTCGGTCGCGGGCATGGCGATCGGGGCAACCATCGCACTGCCGGAACTGCTGAGGCGTAATTACGACAAGCGCATGGTCACCGGCGTGATCCAGGCCGGATCGAGCCTGGGCATCCTGGTGCCGCCCTCGGTGGTGCTGGTCCTCTACGCGATGATCGCGCGCCAGCCAGTGGGGCAGCTTTGGCTGGCGGGTGTGATGCCAGGACTGATGATGGCGGGACTGTTCGTCCTCTACATCGCTGTCCGCTGCCGGTTACAGCCGCATCTCGGGCCACCGCTCGCGGCCGACGAGCGCGACGTGCCGATGCGCGAGAAGCTGCGGCTGCTGCGCGCGGGACTGCTGCCGCTGGTCATCTTCGCAGCAATGATGTGGCCGTTCATCTCGGGGTATACCTCGCTGGTGGAAAGCTCGGCCATCGGCGCCATGACCGCCTTCATGGCGGCGGTCCTCAAGGGCCGGATGACCAAAGAAGTGTTCGAGGTCTCGGTCCGCCAGACGCTGGCGATCTCGTGCATGTTCATGTGGATCATCATGGCGGCGTTGGGCTTCGGGGCGGTCTTTGACGGCTTGGGCGCGGTGCGCGCGATCGACGACCTGTTCACCGAGCAGCTTGGCCTCGATCCATGGACCATCCTGATCCTGATGCAGCTTTCATTCCTGCTGATGGGCACGTTCCTGGACGACACCGCGATGCTGGTGATCGTGGCCCCGCTTTACGTGCCGCTGGTCAAGGTGCTGGGGTTCGATCTGATCTGGTACGGCGTGCTCTACACCATCACCACCCAGATCGCCTATATGACCCCGCCCTTCGGTTACAACCTTTTCCTGATGCGCGCCATGGCGCCGCCTCAGATCGGTTTGAAGGACATCTACGCCTCTATCATTCCGTTTGTCTTCGTGATGATATTGGCGCTGGCGCTGATCATGGCCTTCCCCGAGATCGCGCTTTGGCTGCCGAACTATGTGTACGGGAAGTAGATTGGGGAAATGAACCGGATTCCAGGGAGCGATATGGACAAAGCGGCACCCGTTCAAGCCGCTGCAGTGATCGACAGAAGGAGGAAATGATGACAAGCAGACGTAAGTTTATCACCAGCGCAGGTGTGGTTGGCGCATCGGCCCTGGCGGCGCCCGCCGTTGTGCGCGCTCAGGCCCCGATAAAGTGGCGGCTGCAAACCTATTCCGGCGCCCCGCTGGGAGCCCATGTCATCAAGCCCCAGATCGAGGCCTTCAACAAGGCGGCCAACGGCGAGATGGAGATCGAACTCTACTACGCCGATCAGTTGGTCCCGACCGACGAGCTGTTCCGCGCGATGCAATCGGGCACGCTGGACGCGGTGCAATCTGATGATGCGACCATGGCCTCGCCAGTCGATATCTCGGTCTTCGGCGGCTACTTCCCGTTCTCGACCCGCTATAGCCTGGACCTGCCGGTGCTGTTCGACCGCTACGGCCTGAACGAGATCTGGGCCGAGGCCTATGGTGAGGTCGAGGGTGTCGAATGGCTGAGCGCCGGCGCCTGGGATCCACTGCATATCTTTACCAAGGATCCGATCCGCAGCTTGGCCGACATGAACGGCAAACGCGTCTTCGGCGTGCCCACGGCGGGCCGCTTCCTGGCGCGCTACGGGCTGATCCCAGTCACCGTGCCCTGGGAGGACGTGGAGGTCGCGATCCAGACCGGCGAGCTGGACGGCGTCGCCTGGTGTGGCTTCACCGAGGCCTACGAGGTGGGCTGGGCCGATGTCTGCAACTACGCGCTGCTGAACAACGTCACCGGCGCCTGGTGCGGCTCTTACTTCGCCAACTCGGAAAGCTGGGCGAAGGTGCCGGATCACCTGAAGGAGCTGTTCCTGATCACCATCGACCAGTCACACTACTACCGGCAGGTCTGGTATTGGGGCGGCGAAGCCGAGCTCCGCGTCAAGGGCGAGAAGATGGAGCTGACCACTATCCCGCAGGAAGAGTGGGATCAGGTCGTCAGCGACGCCGGGGAGTTCTGGGAAGAATTGGCCTCGGTCAGCCCGCGCGCTGCCAAGGTGATCCAGAAGTTCAAGGATTACACCGAGGTCATGGAAAAGGTCGGCGTGCCCTACCGGTATAGCTGATCACGATGATCAGGGGCGGGCCGAAAGGTCCGCCCCAATCTGAACGCTCATGATTACTTACGATTTTACCGGCAAGGTCGCCGTCGTGACCGGCGCGGGTGGCGGGATGGGGCGCGAGATCGCGGACATCATCCTGGGCGCGGGCGGATCGGTCGTCATGATCGATCTCAAGGCCGAACCCGAAGGCCTGACCGGCGATCCGGACCGGCGGCTCTATGCCCAAGGCGACCTGACCGATGCCGCCTTCGTGGCGAAGACCATCGACGCGGGCGCCGCGCGGTTCGGGCGGATCGACTATCTGGCCAATGTGGCCGGCGTGTTGTGGTTCGGGCGCGACGTCTCGCTTTTGGACATCGACATGGATCTCTGGGACCGGGTCTTCGACATCAACCTCAAATCCATGGTCCACACCGCCCGCGCGGCGGTGCCGCATATGCGCGCGGCGGGCGGTGGAGCGATGGTGCATTTCGCCACAACGCAATGCCTGCGCGGTGATCCGGTGCCGCAGGACGCTTATTCGGCCGCCAAGGCGGGGGTCGGCGCGCTGTCGCGCTCGCTGGCCATGCAGCTGGCGCCCGAGGGCATCCGTTCGAATGCAATCTATCCCGGGCTGACGCTGACACCCCTGCAGGCGCGCTGGGACACGGACGAGAAGGTGGCCGAGGTCGGTGCTCATGTTCCCATGGGCCGGGTCGGCTCGCCGCGCGAGCTTGCCAATGCGGCGGTGTTCCTGCTGTCGGACGGGGCCTCCTACATCACCGGCATCGACCTGATCGTCGATGGCGGCTTGTTGTTGAAGTAATGCCGATGACCGAGCCCATGCGCCTGTTCGTTCACCGCACGTCCAGCGCCTCGCTTCGGGTGACGATCTTTATGAGTGTCGCGGGCATTCCGGACAGATTGGTCGAGATGGTCGAAATGGGGTTGGCCACCGACCCTCGCGGCATCCCGGTCTACACCCTGCCCGAGGGCGACCCGGTAACCGAGGCGCTGGGCACGACCGACTTGAAGGCGCTGAACCCGGAGAGCCGGATCCCCGTCCTGCTGTTGCCCGACGGGCGCAAGATGACCCAGTCAGGCGCGGTGATCGACTATATCCGGGCGCTCCATGGGCCGGATACTATGGAGCCGGAGGATCCTTGGCAGCGGGCCGAGATGCGTCGGCTGATGTGGATCATCGCCGCCGACGTGCAGCCCTATCAGAACATCCCCTTCATCATTCAGGCGATGACCGAATGGGGCATGATGCGCGCCATGCCGACCGAACATCCGCTGCGACTGCATTTCATCCGCCGTGAGTTCGGCGCGATCGAGGGCCTGTTGGCGGATTGCGCCGGCACCTGCGCGATTGGCGACCGGATCAGCTTGGCCGATTGCTTCATTGTGCCCCAAGTGCGCAACGCGTTGATCGCTGGGATCGACCTGCCGAACGAGTTTCCCATTCTGTCCAGGGTCTTCGACCATGTGACCGAGGTGCCGGAAGTGTGGCGCGTGCTGGAGGACGCCGGCGGTAAAGTGCAGCCGAGCTTCTTCAGCAAGGCGCATATGGAGGCGTATCGCGACTCGCGCTAGCCCGCAGGCAATGCCCCGGCCCGTGAGCCGGAGCTTCGACCAGCCGGGAAGGCACCGCTCAAAGAAGTTCCGAGTCAAGCCCGGGACATTGGCGCAGAAGTCACCCACCAACTGGGCTGGGCCAATGCAATACGTGCCGCCTGCGCCTGAGCCGCCGCCTGGGTGCCGTGCAACGCAAAGCAAGTCGCACCCGATCCCGACATGCGCGCCAGCGGTGCGTCGGCAAGCGCGCCAAGAACCTCACCGATCTCCGGGCATAGCCCCCGCGCCGCCGCCGCCATGTCGTTGCGCTGGCGCGCCTGCCAATCGATCAGCGCGGCGAAGTCGAGCCTTTCCGGAGCGGGTGCCGCCGGCGGATTGTCCTTGTTCGCGATCGCACCGAAGACTGCCGCCGTCTCGACCGCGACCCCTGGATTGACGAGCACCATCCAAACCGGAGGAAGCATCGGCCCCGGGGTCAGCCGCTCGCCGATCCCGGCCATGAACTGCGGCGTGGGTGCGCCCAGACAAACCGGGACATCGGCGCCCAGATCCACTGGCAGACCGTCCGGCACTGGCACCCCCCAATGGCGCGACAGCAGGCGCAGCGCGGCCGCGGCGTCGCTGGAGCCGCCACCGATGCCTGACGCGGGAGGAAGGTTCTTTTCGAGCGTGAGCGATGCGTCCGCCGCAATCCCGTAGTGGACGGCAAAGGCCAGGGCTGCTTTCAGAACTAGATTGTCGGCACCTGCGGAGAGGTCGCCGGCGAAGGGGCCTGTCAGGCGCAGTGAAAGCCCCTGCCCCGGCTCGACGGCGAGCCAGTCGCCGATCCCGGGAAAAACCGCCAGACTGTCGAGCAGGTGGTATCCGTCGGCCCGCCGGCCCACCAAGTGGAGATAGAGATTGACCTTGGCCGGCGCGAATTCCCGCGCCGCGTCGATCCGGCCGTCAGCCGCCGTCATTATTGGTGGAATTCGTCGCCGTATCGTCAGCCGGGAAAATCGCTGGGTTACCGGCGGCCTCCTCCTCGGCCAGGATCTTGTCCAGCCCTTGCACCAATTTGCGGCGGATCCGATCGGCCTCCTGCTCCTCCGGCTCGAACGACAGGGCACGCTTCCATTGGAACCGAGCCTCCGTGCGCCGCCCGACCATCCACAGCGCATCGCCGAAATGATCGTTGATCACTGGATCGACGGGCCGAAGCTCGACCGCGCGCTCCAAATGCTTGGCCGCGCCGTCGAACTTGCCGACGCGGAACAAAACCCACCCGAGCGAGTCGACGATGTAGCCGTCCTCGGGCCGCTTCTCGACCGCCTTCTCGATCATCGCCTGGGCTTCGGCCAGGTGGCGGCGCATCTCGACCCAGCTATAGCCAAGATAGTTCAGGACCAGGGGCTGGTCGGGTTCCAGTTCCAGCGCCTTCTTGAAATCCGCCTCGGCCCGATCCCACTGTTTCGAGCGTTCCAGCGCGATGCCGCGCTGGTAGTAAAGCGGCCAGTGGCGGCTTTCCGGCTCGCCAACCAGCGCCAGGGCACCGTCATAGGCCTTGGCCGCCTCGGCGAATTGCTCGTCCCGGCGCAAAAGATCACCGAGCGTCGTATGCGCCTCGATCCAGCGCGGATGCGCGGCGACCGTCAATCGCAGGGCCGCGATGCTTTCGTCCTTACGGCCCGCGGCCCACATCGCCTCGGCCCGCCCGATCTCGGCTTCGAGCGTTTCCGGCGCATTGCCGGGAACCGCCTCATAGGCTGCAATCGCCAGGTCATATTGCTGGCGCTGTTGCAGGATACCCGCGATCAGGAGCCGCGCCTCGACGAGGTCCGGCTTCAGGTAGGCGCCGAGTTGGGTATAGGCCAGGCCGATCTGCCAGCTATTCCCGCGCGCCAGATAACCAGCGACGCCGAACAGCGCCTCGGCCGCGCCCTCCGGGCCACTGGTGACGATGGGCGCGGGGATCCGCCGCGCCGCCAAATCACGGTCCAACGCCTCGAGCCGGCGGTCGCCGAGCGTTAATGCCAGATAGTCGGCGATCACCTCTCGCGCGTCGTCCGTGCGGCCCAGCCGGGCCAAAATCCCAGCACGCACCCGCGTCAGCCTCGGGGTGCTGTTATTGGCCAGCTCGACCGCGCGGTCGATCGCGGCCAAAGCCTCCTCGTCGCTGCCAAGCGCGGCGTCCATCAGCCCGGCGTGATAGGCCGAGACGATCGCGCCCGCGGCACCGCCGGTTTTCTTCTCCTCGATGCCGGCCAGCAAGGCGCGCGCCGCATCGGTGTCACCTGCGGAATAGACCACCCACGCCTCGATCAATTGACCGACGAAGGGTGCATTCTCGTTGTTGCTCACGGCCAGAAGGGCCCGTGCTTCCGCGGCGGCGTCGCGTTTCATTGCGTCGGCGGCCAGCAGCAGCACACCCAGGTGGTCGCCGGGGCTCAGTTCCTCGAGCCGGCGCGCGATTGGGATCGCCCGGCCAACCTGCCCCGCCGCAAGCTGGAAAGTCAGCGCGTTCTGCATCAGGTCCACATTCTGCGGATCTCGTGCAAGCACCTGGAGATAGAGCCGTGCCGCCTCGGAGATGTCATTGCGCCGGGCGGCGTTCTCAGCGGCGATGTAAGGTCCGGCAACGCCTGGCACTCCCTGCGCCGCCGCGGGCGCGCCCAGGCCGAAAAGCGCCGACGGGATCGTCAGACCAAGCGCGACCAGCGCCGCCTGAATTTGGAATCGAATGCGCGTCATGCCTCTCAACTCTGCCTCCTCTGCGGCGCGAACCGGGCCATTTTTAGCCTTCTGCCGCCGTCTTGGCGGCGCGCCGCGCCCGTATGACCCCTGATAATAGTGCATTTGGGCCCGTTGGAGAACTGTGGATAACGTTTTTTCGAGGGACCGTTTCACCGCAGCCGTCATGGGCTCGTCATGGCGTGATCGCCCCCAGCCAATCGGCGATCGCGGGGGCCACGATCTGCTGGCTTTGGCGCGACACGAAAACACCCACATGGCCGGTCGGCACTTCCAACTCGGTATAGAGAGACGGGGCCAAGTAGCGCCCCAGCGCCCGGCTGCAGGCGGGCGGCACGATGTGGTCGTGGCTGCCGAAGATATTCAGCACCGGGCAGGCGATGGCGGCCAGATCGACCGGCTGACCTGCAATCTTGAACCTGCCCTCGACCAGGCGGTTCTGCTGGTAAAGCGCGATCAGCCATTCCTTGGCGGCGGCGCCAGGCATGTCCGGCCGGTCGGCGAGCCAGGTCTCCATGCGCAGGAAAGTCTCAATCGCCGCCTTGTCGCCCGCCATCGAGGCGAGGCCATAGGTGTATTTCGCCAGCGTCCGGGCAGGTTTGAGCTGCTGGAACAAGGCGCCGCTCAGTTGGCCGGCCAGCATTCCGCGGTCGTCGATCAGATCGGCCAGCAACGTCTCTGGCAGAGTGCGGATCCAATGGTTTAGCAGACCGTCTTCCGGCGGCGGCAGGTCCTTGTCTGCATGGAAATCCACCGGTGTGATGGTTGCGATCACGCCGGACACCCGCCCCGGATGCCGCGCCGCATGGCAGAGCGCGAAGACCCCGCCCTGGCAAATGCCCAGAATCGCGGCCTTAGACCGCCCGGTCACTTGCCGGATCTCGGCCAGCGCGGCGCCCAGATGGTCTTCGGCGTAGTCGGTGAAATCCTTGCACCGGTCCTCTGGCCCCGGACTTCCCCAGTCGAGGACGAAGATATCGGCGCCGGATCCCAACAGGCGCTGGACCAGCGAGCGCCCGGGTTCCAAATCGCTGATCGTCTGGCGCCCAATCAGCCCGTGAACGATGAGCAATGGCGGCTGCTCGCGGTCGGCCTCTTCTTCGCGGCGATACCGGCAAAGGCCCACCTTGCCATCGCGCCAAATCTCATCCTTCGGCGTCGCGCCGATTTCGACACCGCCACCAGCCGCCAGTCCATGGCGCAGCCGGGACATCAGGTCGGCTACCAAGCCGGGATCGGCAAATCCCGTCCAGGGGTTGGGGCCCGCCATCACGCCTCGCGCCGCAGCCCGCGCAGCTCGTCGCGCAGGGCGCGCACGGTACGGTGCAACTCGTCGATCTCGGCACGGGTCGGAATATCAAGCAGTTGCGCCAGATCGCCGATCTGCTTTTTTAGGATCGCTGTGCAGTCGAGGCGCGCCCGGATCAGATCGCGCTGCGCGGTCAGATAGTCTTCGCTGCGCTGTGCCTTGGCCAATTCTTCATCGGCGACACGCTGCCATGACGCCTGCAACGCCTGGAAATCGGGAACGAGCTCCTGCCCCGCAACTTCCTCGGCAAAGCACTTGAGCGCGGCGAACCAGGCCGCGCCGGCGACCGAGCGATAGCGCGTCATTGCGCCCGCATACGCCGTCCATTCGCGCGTCAACTCCACCGCCTGTTTGCGCGCCGCCCAGGGGCCTGCCTCGGTCCCGCCGAACCAGGCGAACAGATCGCCGAAGCCCCCGGCGCCGGCCAGATCCACCCAACCCGCCGGATCGAACGGCCCGCCGCGCCCCGCATCCGCGCCAGCATCGGCAACCGTTTCGCCGAACCGCTGCCAGGCGCCGAACAGGGTCTGGCATTTCTGGCGGAGCTCGTCGCTCATAGGCTGGGTGGCGAGGAACTGATGGCTGCTTTCCAGCCAATCCTGAAACGGCTTGCTGTCGTGCCGCTTGGACATCGCGCCTCCCTCCGGCCCCCCTGGGCCCGACCCAACTTAGCCGCCCGACCGCCGGATTGGCAAAAAGCAACGGCTTAGCGCAGGCCCTCCAGCGCCTCGATCACCTGGTCCAAATCGCCGCCCGAGATCGCCTGGTTGGGCATCGAGGAGCCCGGCGCGAAAACCTCGCCATCCGAGAGATAGGCACGCAGCGCCGCCTCGTCCCAGGCACCGCCCATCGACGAAAGCGCGCCGGAATAGGCAAAACTGTCGAGGCTGGCGATGTCGCGGTCCCAGACCTGCCAGAGATCAGGGCCCGATCCGCTGCGCGAGCCCGGGCCAAGGGCGTGGCAGGTCTCGCAGCCCTTCAGCGCCTTGGGCGTCACGAAGGCGACGTCATCTCCCACTTGGTTCGAGACGATGGCGACGAAGCCCTGCTCGTCCAGCAGAGCGGCGATCTCTCCTGTCGGCAGCACCAGAACGTCGCGAATCCGTGCATCCAGCGGGATCGGCTCGACCACCACGACCCGTGGATCGCCTTCAGCGTCACGCTCGAGATGCACGCGGTAAAGGCTTTCGGCCACCAGCGAGGCGACAATCAGATCGCCTTCCCAGAAACCGAATTCCGGCCCCTGGATCTCGGCCACCGCCGAGACTGCGATCGAGGGCACCCATGAATAGACCGGCTTGGTGAAGCCCTCGTGCTTGTTCTGCGCCTGGCCCGCGGGCGGGAAGTAGAACTTGCCGTAGTCCGAGCCATAGCTGACATGCGGCCAGCCGTAGTTCTGACCAACCTGGATCAGGTTCAACTCGTCACCTCCGGCGGGCCCGTGCTCGGTCGACCAGATCGTGCCGTCGGCCGCGACGGTCAAACCCTGGGCGTTGCGGCTGCCCATGGTCAGGATTTCAGCCGCGCCGGTATCCGCGTCGATCGTCAGGATTTTGCCGTAATGGACGTTGGGGTCGGTCGGGTAGATCGTCTCCTTGATCTCGCGGTGATTGTCGATGCCAAAATCGCCGACCGTCATCATAAGGCGGCCGCCCGGCGCGAATTCCAGGATGCCGGCGGTCTGATCCAGATGCGTGCGGAACGAGGTCTCGATGCACGGGCTGGTCTCGAAAATCGTCTGCCAATCGTCGGTGGCGCGGGCGCCCGGGCCGGTGCCGTCCAACCGGACCTTCGACAGCGCCAGCGCCGAGCACGCCCGGTCCGGATGGGCGATGTTGTGGGCCAGGAACAGCTCCCAACCGCCATCGATACGGCGCAACTCGACCCCCTTCGCGCCCACGAACTTGCGCTCGGCGGAAAGCTCGATCTGGCCCTCCAGCGCGTCTGGGTCGAACGGAGCGGGAATATCCAGCCGGTCAAAGCCTAACCGATCCTCTCGCATCAGATGGAACTCGCCGTTCCGGGTTACGACAAGCAGGTTATTGCCCCAAAGCGCCATTGCCCCGCCGCTGCCCGGATCCTTCGGCGCCTCGACGAAATCAACCCAGATCGGATATTGCGCGGTTTCGACCAGGGCGCGGTCGGGCGTGAACCAAAACTGCGAGCGCAGCTTGATGTCGATATAGGGGATCGACTGGCCCATGGTGAAGCCGATCCAGATCCCACCGATCAGCATCAGCAGCATGATCCCGCGTTTCATCGGTCACTCTCCACGAAAGAGACCGCCGAGTAACGGCCGGCCGCCGGGCGCGGTTGGGTCTGGGTCAAGGGTCTGCTCCTGCCTGCCGGCGCCGGCTGATCCGGCGCTCGTGTCTGCGGGCAGACTACAACAGGTCACGGCACGGCGCCAAGGGATTGCCGGTCAATCCTGGTCTAGTGCGCTGCCGTCGCGCCGCGCATAACCTCGGCGCTCGTCCGCGTGCCGCACGACGCGCAAATCCTCGCCCGCATAGTCGCATTCGTCGATGTCCGGGCGGCGCGAGCCAATCTCCAGGTAGGTCGCGGGCGCGTCTGACCGGTTCTCCAAGTGATGCGGTCGGTCGAGGCCCGCCGGGAAGCCCGCACAGTCGCCAGAGCGAAGCTCGCGGGCCTCGTCACCCGAGACCAGCGTGAGCACGCCTTCAAGGACCTGGATGAACTCGTCCTCGCGGCTGTGGAAATGGGGGATCGATGACCAGGTGCCCGGAGCGAGCGCCACGCGGTTAACGCCGAAATCGGTGAGACCGAAGGCATCACCCAGCCGCTGTTTGACACGTCGACGTGCGTTGGCGCCTGCCGCGACCGGGTGATCGGCGCCCGACGCCTCGCCGGTCAACGCGGGGACATCCGCGGCGCTGAGCGCGAGCGGTGGGTTTAGACGCCGCGCCAAGCGGCGACGGGCGGAGGTGGCGATGTCACGATGGTGGCTCCAGGTATAGGGCACCAGCATCACCGGCTTGCCGCCGCCAATGTCGCACAGCTCGCGCAAGCCTTCCGCACCACCCAGGTCACTGTAGAACGCGCGTGCGCCATGATTGCTCTCGACGACCTGCAGAAGCGCGGCATGCCGACCCATTGCCGCCAGACGGTCGGAACCCTCGCGCATCAGCGCGGCGCCAAGGCCCCGGCTGCGCAGGGAGGTGTCCACATGCAAATTGTCGATCAAGTCTCTGCTGGGGTCTTCTGGGTCGGGCCCAGCGGCGTAGAAACCCGCAAAGGCACCCTCGAGTTCGGCCACCAGAACCAGCCATCCAGGCTGAGGTTCTTCAAGTCGCGCCCGCCACATTGCCACCATGTCCTCGGCCAGGTCGCCGTCCAGATACGCATCATCCAGCACGTCCCGGTAGCTTTGACGCCAGCTTTCCGCATGGAGCCGGGCAATCGCACCTTGGTCCGCCGGGACGGCTAGGCGGATCACCAGTCCCATCTCAGGCGGACCCCTCGCAGGGGGCGAATGCCGGCAACACCTCGGCCGCGCGGTCCAGGTCCAGGCCCGATTGCTGATCGATGAACAGTGGATGGTCCGCGTTATGCGGATCGATAAAGACCAGCGGCCGAACACGCCCGTCGCGCGGCATCACCTGCAGATGCAGGTTCGTTGTATCAGGATAGTATGGTAACTGATTGGAAAGAAACCCGAACATGCCGCCCAAGATTTCCTGATCGTCGTCGTCGAAACTGTCGTAATAGCGGCGGAAATTCTGCTCGGACAGCGATGACCAGACCCCGATCCCCAGCGGCTTAGGCGCACCCAGGACCGGCACCTCCATATAGCAGCGGATGAAGTAGTCGGTTTGATCGGCGGTCTCGATGACGCAGAAATCATCGCTTTGAAGACGCACCGTGGCCTGGTCGGACTCCGCCGCCCAGTGCGCCACGTCCGGCGCCGCATAGCCGACCTCGGGCACGCCGCTCTGCCGCTTGCCGCAGCAGGCGCAGGTCCATTCCCATTCGGCGAAATCCGCCATGGTCCCTCACAGCATCGACGGCAGCACCTGATCCGGCGGGCGATGGCCGTCGGCGAAGGTCTTGATGTTGATGATCACCTTCTCACCCATCTCGATCCGACCCTCCTCGGTGGCCGAGCCCATATGAGGCAGCAGCACAACGTTGGGCAATGCCATCAGGCGTGGGTTCACCGTGGGCGCGTGTTCGAAGACATCGAGGCCAGCACCCGACAGCTCGCCTTTGACCAGCATCCGAGTCAGTGCGTTTTCGTCGATCACCTCGCCGCGGGCCGTATTGACGATATAGGCTTCGGGTTTCATCAGCTTCAGCCGCCGGGCCGAGAGCAGGTGGAAGGTTGCCGGTGTGTGCGGGCAGTTGACACTGACGATGTCCATCCGCGCCAGCATCTGGTCAAGGCTTTCCCAATAAGTCGCCTCAAGCTCGGCCTCGATATCCTCGTGCAGCCGCCGGCGGTTGTGGTAGTGGACCTGAAGCCCGAAAGCCCGCGACCGACGCGCCACTGCCTGGCCAATCCGGCCCATGCCTAAGATCCCAAGCCGCTTGCCCCAGATCCTGTGACCCATGATCCCGGTCGGCGACCAGCCCTGCCAATCGCCGGATTGTATCAACTGGATGCCTTCCTTAATCCGCCGCGGCACGGCCAGGATCAGCGCCATGGTCATGTCGGCGGTATCTTCGGTCAGAACGCCGGGGGTGTAGGAGACCAGGACGCCCCGGCGGCGCGCGGTCTCGACATCGATATGGTCGAAGCCGGCGCCGTAGTTGGCGATCAGTTTCAGGTTCTCGCCCGACTTTGCCAGCAGCCGCTGGTCGATCCTGTCAGTCACCGTGGGCACCAGCACGTCCGCGGTGGCCACCGCGTCGGCCAACGCCTCGCCGCCCATCGGCTGGTCAGTGTCGTTCAGCTTCACCTCGAACAGCTCGCGCATGCGCGTCTCGACGGCCTCGGGCAGCTTGCGGGTCACAACCACCGTAAGACGCTTGCTGGCCATGGGCAGAAATCCTTTCCGTATTTGGCTGGCCCCGTGATAGATTCCCGACGCCGGGGATTGAAGGGCAAATCGGTCCCCGTGGCACAAAAAGAGGCGCAAAAAGAACAGGACCGGCCAGAGCCGGCCAGGCGAGGCAGAGCGGTATGCGGAAGATCATGGCACTGATTGGGCTGTGCATGGGCCTTGCCCTTGCGCATGCCGGAACCACGGGCGCGCGCGCCGCCGAGCAACCGGAGACCGGCCCCGAGACCAAGCTGCCGATGCCGCGCTATGTCTCGCTGCGCTCTGGCAAGGTGAATCTTCGGCGCGGGCCTGGGCTGGATTATCGCATCGACTGGGTCTTTCAGCGCGCGGGCATGCCGGTCCGGGTGATCGACGAATATGGTCACTGGCGCCGGATCAGCGACAGCGATGACGCGGTCGGCTGGGTCTACCACGCACTGCTGACGTCGCGGCGCATGGCGCTGGTAACCGAGACGCGGCTCACCCTGCGCGCCGAGCCGAACGGCGCGGCAAACCCAACCGCACACGCAGAACAGGGCGTCGTCGCGCAGCTCCTGGAATGCGCCACCACCTGGTGCCTGATCGCCGCCGGCGGCGCCGAGGGCTGGGTGCCGAAACAAGCGATCTGGGGCGTCGATCCAGGCGAGGAATTCGGCGGCTGAAAGGCAGCGCCCGAAGGGCCCGAGGGGAAAGCAACATGTCCACCATTCTCTACATCATCCTGGCGCTGATCGTCCTGATCCCGCTTTACGGCATCATCCTCTACAACCGCCTGGTCCGCTCGCGGAACATGGTCGAGGAGGGCTGGAGCGGTATCGACGTGCAGATCAAGCGCCGGGCGGATCTGATCCCGAACCTGGTCGAGACGGTTCAGGGCTATGCGGATCACGAAAAGGGTGTGCTGGAAGAGGTGACCCAGGCCCGTGCCGCGGCCTCGACCGCGAGCGGGGTCGAGGATACGGGCAAGGCCGCGAACATGGTGACCTCGGCGCTGCGCCATCTTTTCGCTGTCGCCGAGGCCTATCCGGACCTCAAGGCCGACAGCAATTTCCTGGAATTGCAGGAGCAGCTTGGCGAAATCGAGGACGATTTGCAGAAGTCGCGCCGCTACTACAACGGCGCGGTGCGCGACCTGAACACCAAGGTCGAGCTTTTCCCCTCGAACGTCGTTGCGTCGCAATTCGGGTTCCGGCAGGCGGTCTATTTCGAGCTCGATGACGCCGACAGCCGCGAGGCACCGAAGATCGACTTCGACGGGTGAGGCACCTCCTTGCATTCCTGACGCTCTCGGTTGCTCTCGCGGCGCCCCTGGCGGATGCCGCAGAAAAGATCCGATCCTTCGACGTTGTGGTCCATGTGCAAGAGGACGGCTCGCTGGAGGTTACCGAGACGATCCGCGTGACGGCCGAGGGACGCAACATCAAGCGCGGCATCTACCGTGACTTCCCCGTCGAGCATCGCGAGAAGGACGGCCGCGTCTCGCTGACCACATTCAAGGTGACGGGTGTCCGGCGCAACGGGGCCAAGGAGCCCTATACCCGCACACGGCGCAGCGCCTATGTGCGGACCCGGATCGGCGACAAGGACGTGTTCCTGCCGACCCCGTCCGAGCAGGTCTACGAACTCAGCTACCGCACCGAGGGGCAGTTGCGCGGCTATAGTGGGTATGACGAACTCTACTGGAACGTGACCGGCAACGAATGGAACTTCCCAATTCTTGCCGCCAGCGTCGAGATCCGTTTGCCCCAGGCCGCGCTGATCCGCCAATATGCCGGCTATACCGGCCCAACCGGCGCGACCGGCGGGGCGTATGAGGTGCTGGAGGCCAAAAGCGGCGTCTTTCGCGCCCGGATCACCGAACCGTTGGGGCGGCGCGAGGGCTTCACCGTCGCGGTCGCCTGGCCCCCCGGTGTCGTCACCGTGCCGCCGATGCAATACGGTGTGCGTGGGTTCAGCGGTTTTGTGGCGCCGCCGATGTATCTGGGCGGCCAGCGGCTGGGACCAGTCGCGGCCGTTGGCGGCACGTTGGCCGGTGCGTTGGCGCTGCTCCTGGCCTGGCTGCGGGTCGGGCGCGACCCACAAGGCGGTGCGGTCTATCCGCAATTCGATCCGCCCTCCGGCCTTAGCCCGGCGGCGATACGCTACGTGCAGCGCATGGGCTTCGATCCGCGCTGCCTGACCGCGGCGATCCTCAGCATGGCGGTGAAGGGAGCGGTAAGGATCGCCGAGACGCCATCTTCCAGCTTTTTCCGGAACGTTGACTACACGCTCGAACCACTTGGGTTGAAGCCATCGCTCAGCCCCGGCGAGCGTGCCGCTTTCAATGCGCTTTTCAGCTCTGGACGCGAGCTGACCTTGCGGGCCGATGAGAAAAACGGCAAGCGCATGGACAAAGGGCGCAATGAGCTGAAATCGCTTCTTTGGGACGAGCATTACGGCGCGTCGTTCCGGCGCAATACGGGCTACACGATCGGCGGAATTCTGATCGGCGCCGTCATTGGGGTTCTACTGATCGGCGTGACCGAGCGCTGGAACATGTTCTCGATCCTGCAATGGGCAATTCCGGCGGTGGCCGCCACGTTGTTGGCTTATGCCGCTGGCTTGGCAGCGCGAATGATCGGCGATTTCCGCCAAGGTGGCTCGGTGTTCAACCGGCGGCGTCTGTCACCCGTTCTGACAATCGCGATCTTCGCACTAGTCTCCGCTGGTCAGATCTCGGCTTTCTTGACGGTCGGTGGCCTACCGACGGGCCTCGAGCCGGGGCTGATCCTTGCCGGTGCCGCGTTCGGGATTGCGGCGGCACTCTTCCACTTCCTTATGGCCGCGCCCAGCAAGGCGGGCCGCAAACTGCTCGACCAGATCGAAGGGTTCGAGCTCTACATGCGCACTGCCGAGGAAGACCGGCTAGATCTGCTGAATCCGCCCGAGAAGACGCCGGAACTATTCGAGCGGCTTCTGCCGCATGCGGTGGCTTTGGGGCTTTCCCACCAATGGTCCGAGAAATTTGCCGGAGTGTTGGCGGCGGCAGGGATGCCGCAGCCGAATTGGTATTCCGGCGAGGGGCGTTTGGACATCGACCGTTTCGACCGCGACTTCGGCCAGGCGGTCTCGTCGACGTCCGAGCCCTCGCGCGGCGGGTCAGGCTCGGGCGGTGGCGGCTCGTCCGGGGGTGGTGGCGGAGGCGGTGGCGGAGGCGGCTGGTAAGCTCAGCCCTTGCGCAGCCGGATCACCACATCAACTTTGGCAACCTCGGCGCCTTCCGGTGCCTCGGGTAGACGTTCGAAGGCGACCGAACCCATCGGGGCGTCCGAAAGGCGCCCGTCATCTTCCCAGAAGAAGTGTGCGTGGTCCGAGACATTGGTGTCGAAATACGAGCGTGTCCCGTCGACTGTGATCTCGGTCATCAGGCCAGCATCGGTAAAGCTGCGCAGCGTGTTGTAGACAGTGGCCAGCGAGACCTTGACGCCCGCGCGGTCCGCCGCATCAAACAGGCTCTCGGCAGTGACGTGCCGGTCCTGCCCGTCGCCAACCAGCAATACCGCAAGCGCCATGCGCTGCCGGGTCGGGCGCAGCCCTCCAGCCGCCAGCCAGTGCGCGGCGTGCGTTTCGCCGTCGCCTGCGCTCTCAGTTCTGCCCGCCACGTCGGTCATTTGGGCTCGCGCTCCCGTCACGGAAGTTCATGAACCTCAAACATAAACCAATTGCAGCCTATTTCGCCAGAGCAAACCATATAGTGGGGTTCCGCCCGCTTGTGCCGCCCCATGACGGGTGCTAGGGAACGGAATCGAATTCCAAAAGCCGGAGACGCTAAATGACCGACCCCGCGGCCGACAGGCCGAGCAGCTTTGACTATGAGGCGCTGCTTGCCTGCGGCCGTGGCGAGCTTTTCGGGCCCGGCAACGCGCAACTTCCGGCGCCGCCGATGCTGATGGTCGACCGGGTCACCTCGATCACCGCCGACGGCGGCCCCCACGGCAAGGGTCAGGTCGTCGCGGAAATGGATCTCCGGCCGGATCTTTGGTTCTTCGAGTGCCATTTCATTGGCGATCCGGTCATGCCGGGCTGCCTGGGGCTCGACGCGCTTTGGCAATTGACCGGGTTCTTTTTGGGCTGGCTTGGCTTGCCGGGCCGCGGCCGGGCGCTGGGCGTGGGCGAGGTCAAGTTCTCGGATATGGTCACACCCGCGGGCAAGCTGATCCGCTATACGGTCGATATGAAACGGGTCATCGACCGCCGACTGAAGCTGGGAATTGCCGACGGCACCATGGAACTGGACGGTAAGGTCATCTATGTGACCAAGGATATGCGGGTGGGCCTTTTCACCTGATCCTTGCCTCCCGGTTGCTGCCGGGCGCGGCGTGAAAAGCCGCCAGACTGGAGGAACGCTTATGCGCCGAGTGGTGGTAACCGGAATCGGAGTTGTCTCGTCGATCGGCTCGGATGCCCAAGAGGTCAACGCGGCCCTGCGCGAAGGCAAGTCCGGCATCTCGTTCGCCGACGACTATGCGGAGCTGGGCTTCAAGTGCCAGGTGCACGGCAAGCCTACGGCGGACATCGCGGGCCAGGTCGACAAGCGTGTGCGCCGCTTCATGGGCGACGGCGCCGCCTGGAATTACATCGCCATGACCCAGGCGATCACCGATTCCGGACTGGCCGAGAACGAGGTCAGCAACGAGCGCACCGGCATCGTCATGGGTTCCGGCGGCCCCTCGACCCGCAGCCTGTTCGAGGCAAACAAGACCGTGATCGAAAAGGGCGGCCCGCGCCGCATCGGTCCCTTCGCCGTGCCGAAAGCAATGTCGTCGACCAATTCCGCGACGTTGGCGACCCCCTTTAAGATCAAGGGTGTTAACTACTCCATCACGTCGGCCTGCTCGACTTCGGCCCATTGCATCGGCAACGGCTTCGAGCAGATCCAGTGGGGCAAACAGGACATCGTCTTCGCGGGTGGTGGCGAGGAACTGGACTGGACGCTGAGCTGTCTCTTCGACGCGATGGGCGCCATGTCGTCCAGGTTCAACGAAACGCCCGAGCGCGCCTCGCGCGCCTACGACAAGGACCGCGACGGGTTCGTGATCGCCGGCGGCGCCGGGGTGGTGGTGCTGGAAGAGCTCGAGCGCGCCAAGGCGCGTGGCGCCAAGATCTATGCCGAGTTGACCGGCTATGGCGCCACCTCGGACGGGTTCGACATGGTCCAGCCCTCAGGCGAGGGCGCGGTGCGCTGCATGCAACAGGCAATCTCGACCATCGGCGAGCGCAAGGTCGACTACATCAACACGCACGGGACCTCGACGCCGGTCGGCGACCAGAAGGAGGTCGCAGCGATCGCCGAGGTCTTCGGCGAGGAACAGCCGCACTTCAGCTCGACCAAATCTCTGACCGGCCATTCCCTGGGCGCCACCGGCGTCCAGGAGGCAATCTACTGCATGCTGATGCTGCAGGGCGATTTCGTCGCGGCCAGCGCCAATGTCGACGAGATCGACCCAGAATTCGCCGGCGCGCCGGTAGTCACCAGCCGTATCGACAATGCTGGGCTCGACACGGTGATCTCGAACAGTTTCGGCTTCGGTGGCACCAACTGCACCCTGGCGATGAGCCGGTATAACGGGTGACGCATTTGGCCGGGATCGGGAAGTCGGGGGTCATGCAGGGCAAGCGCGGGCTGATCATGGGGGTGGCCAATGATCACTCGATCGCCTGGGGTATCGCCGAGGCGCTGGGCGCCCAGGGGGCCGAGTTGGCCTTCACTTATCAAGGCCACGCCTTCGAACGCCGGGTCAGGCCGCTAGCCGAGAGCCTGGGCTCCGAGCACGTCATGAATGCGGATGTGCAGAATGCCCAAAGCCTTGACGCGGTCTTCGCGACGCTGGGCGAGGCGTGGGGATCGATGGACTTCCTGGTCCACGCGATCGCCTATTCCGACAAGAACGAGTTGAACGGGCGCTATGCGGACACCAGCCGCGATAACTTTCTGAAAACGATGGATATTTCGTGCTACTCCTTCGTCGATGTGACCCGGCGCGCCGCCGCGATCATGCCGAATGGCGGATCGATCGTGACCATGACCTATCTGGGATCCCAGCGGGTCATGCCGCACTACAACGTGATGGGCGTCGCCAAGGCGGCGCTCGAGGCCAGCGTGCGGTATTTGGCCAACGATCTCGGTCCCCAGGGTATTCGGGTCAACGCAATCAGCCCCGGGCCGATGCGCACGCTTGCGGGCTCGGCCATCGGCGGCGCGCGCAAGGTCTTCAAGGAATGCGAGGAAAACACGCCCATGCGCAGCAATGCGGCGCTGACGCATGTGGGCGGCGCTGCTGTTTACCTGCTCTCAGATCTGGGCGCCTCGACGACCGGTGACGTGGTATTCGTCGATGGCGGCTACCATGCGACGGGCATGGCACAGCCACACAATCTTTGACCTATTCCGAAGACCACTTTTCACTCGCCTTCGGCTTGGCGGCCTTCGGGTTTGTCTTCACTTTCCTCGCGGGCGCCGGCGGCTTCTTGGCGCCGCGCGGGTCGATGCACCTTTCGTGGTCGCCGAAGGCGCTATTCCTGGCGGGGCTCAGCATCGCATTCGCGGTCACGTATTTCGGCATATCAGGCGGGATCGCGGTAATAGTCGCCGTGATCTGGCATGAATGGGGTCATGTGATCGCCTACCGGGTGGCCGGGCACGAGGATGCGCGTTTCCGGCTGATCCCGCTTTTCGGCGGGGTGGCGATATCGAACAAGGCACCTCGCGATCAGCTTTCCAACTGTTACGTGACGCTGATGGGACCGGGCTTCAGCATCAGCCTGGTGGTCGCGCTTCTTTTGGCGGCCGAGTGGCTGGACCAGGAGGGTTCGCCGCTGGCGAACGAGGTCTACCGCGCGGCGGTGATCGCGGGCGCGCTCAACGCCTTCAACATGCTGCCGCTTTGGCCTTTGGATGGCGGGAGGGCGCTTCGCGCGATCACGATCACCACACTACCTGGGCTCGCACCGCTTTTGACCAATGCGATGAGCGTCGTGCTGATTGGTATCGCGGCCCTGAAGCAGATGTGGCTGTTGCTGCTTTTCGCACTGATGGGCTACAGCTATGCCCGCCGCGCCACCAAGGACGACAAGGGCCTCAAGCCGATGGGAGGCGCCGAGGCATTCCTGGCAAGCGTCGCCTATCTGACGATCCTGGGAGCGCACGTATTGGCGGGGCTGCCGCTGTTCCGCAGGATCATTGGGATCTGATGCGTCCGCTCGCGGCGGTCTAACATCCTCGTGACCAGGACGGTATTCTGCTGATCGTCGGCGCCCAATCGGCGATAATCGCATCTTATGAGACCCTTAGCTGCGCTGCTTGCTGTCCTCCTGGTGCTCGTGTTGCCACTTGCGGCGAACGCGCAGGAGCAGGTGCCCACGACGAATGATGTCGCACGTCTTTCGGACGAGGAAGTGCGGCGTATGCTGCTCAACCGCCTGCAGGCGGAAAAGCAGACAGTCACGAACCCACCCTTCAACCCCGCACGTACCGCCTTCGCAGTGCAACGGGAATTGGGCCGCGCGCAGGCCCGGGCCGCCGAGATCGGCGCCAGCTTGCCGGCCCTGATCGCACTGCCGGGCGAGGCGTGGCGGAGAATGATGCATGGACGTGGCGGTGGCGATGTGGCGATGCTTGTCGCCGTCCTTGCCTTGGCACTGGGCGCCGGGATAGCCGCGGACCGCTGGCTGACGCGCCGCCTCGCGGCGTTTGTGCCCGACCCTCCGCCCCTGGAACATCCGCCGGTCGGCACGCGGGCCTCGGCATCGCTGGTGATCCTGGCAATCGAACTCGCAAGGCTTGCGGCATTCGTCATTGCAGCGGCGCTGGTTTTCTTCATGCTCGGGTCCGAGGATGGGCGCGACCGCACCGCGTTCGTCTTTTATCTGAGCGCGACGGCGATCGTGAAGCTGGTTGCCGCGGGGGCGCGGGCCTATCTGGCGCCCAAGCATCCGGGCGCGCGGATCCCCAGCTACCAAGACCGCGAGGCGCGGCTGATCTACAATTCAACCCTGCGGACGACGGCCCTCGGCGCCTTCGGCTTTTTCACCTGCGCATTGATCGCGACGCTGGGATTATCGGGTGATGCCCATACACTTCTGCTGATGATTGTCGGCACCCTGACGACGGTCTTGCTGACCCATGCGATGTGGGAGGCGCGCGAGACCATTGGCCGCGACATCGCTGGCGAGCGGGACGATCCGGGACGCGTGCGGCGCGCGGTCGCTGCTATTTGGCCGAACGTTTTGGTCGTACTGGTGCCGCTGATCTGGCTGGGCTTGGTTGGCGCGGCCCTGATCGGACGCCAGCCGTTGTTCGGCGCGGCGCTCTGGACTGCGTTGTTGCTAGTGCTGATGCCGTCGGTCGACGCGGCGCTTTGGCGGCAGACGCGGATGGATGCTCATATGGACCGCCCAACGCGCGCCGCCGGGATGCGGGTCGCGCGGCTGGGGTTGGTGGTGCTCGCATTCCTCAGCCTGGCCGCTGCTTGGCGGTTAGATCTGTGGGGTTTTGCCTCTGACAGTATCGGCGCGGGAGCGGCGAATGCGCTGATGCAGATCCTGGTGACGCTCTTTGTCGCCTACGGAGCCTGGCAGGTGGTCAGCATCTGGGCCGACCGCACCATCGCCGCCGAGGACCGGCGCCGGGCCGAGGAGATGGGAGACGAGGCCCTGGAGATGGGCGAGGCCGGGGGCGTCGGCCATTCGCGCCTGCGCACGCTTCTGCCGCTTCTGAAACGGGCGGCACGGATCGCGCTGGGGGTCATGGTGGTGATGATCGCGCTCTCGACGATGGGCGTCGATACCGGTCCATTGCTCGCAGGCGCGGGGGTGGTCGGGCTTGCCATCGGATTCGGCAGCCAGGCGCTGGTGCGCGACGTGGTCTCGGGATTCTTTTTCCTGATCGAGGACGCTTTCCGGCTTGGCGAATACATCGACATGGGCGAGGCCAAGGGCACAGTCGAGGAGATCTCGGTGCGCTCGCTGAAACTGCGCCATCACCGGGGGGCGCTGAACACCTTACCTTTCGGTGCGGTCGACATTATCAAGAACTATTCGCGCGACTGGGCGATCCTGAAGTTCCGGGTCCGCGTGCCCTTCGACACCGACCTCGGCATGGTGCGCAGGCTCTTGAAACAGACCGGCCAGCGGATGCTGGAAATCGAGGAGATCAAGGACGATTTCATCCAGCCCTTCAAGGCGCAGGGTGCGGTCGACGTGGACGATCACGGCTTTATCGTCCAGACCAAATTCATGTCCAAGCCCGGGCGGCAATGGACCATCCGGCGCTATGCCTTCCAGGCCCTGCAGGAGGCGTTCGAGGAGAACGGCATTCCCTGGGCGCGGCCACAGATCAGGGTGCAGGTCGACGGGATCGAGGCGAACGCTCCCGAGGCGCGGCAAGCGGCGCAAGCAGCGGGCGCGGCGGGGTTTGTGGCGGACGCCCCGGCGGCGGTCGAGTGATCAGCGCGGTAACGCTACCGGCGCCATCGGCGTGAACCCAGCCTCGATCGCAACGACAGTCGGCCGGGGCGTCAGCACTTCGGTCACTCCGCGCCGGACGGGCCCTGCATCGCCATATCCCTGCTCCGACCAGCGCCAGAACCGCCCATGCCAGATCAACAACGCCGCGCCGTCGTGATGGACGAACACGCCGTCCGGTAGGCTCTCGATTGCCGTTTGATACGTTACCTGCCGCCGATCGCGGGTAACGCGCGCTTTATGCAACACCCGGTCGATTTCGGCGGCCGATGCCGCTGGCTGGCCCGCCGCCGACCATGCCGCCTTGAACCGGCGGTAGTCCATGTTCCGGCATTCACCGCAGGGCCGGTGCCCGGCAGCCAGCGCGCCGGGCTCGTCCCAAAAGAAGAGCGCCGTATAGCGGGTCGGCGCCTCTTCCATCGGCATGACCTCGCGATGGCGCCCCCGGAATTCGGTCACGCAGCAGACCCAGTTCTTGTGACGCCATCGGGCCGTGCCCAATCGCCGATCCTCGTCATGCAGGATGCCCCGGTTGCCCATCAGGGTACCGCGCCAGGGCTCTGCCACGATCTCGCCGAAGGGGGTGACGCGGGTTTGCAGCGGCATGGTTATTTGCCTCAAGCCGGCGCCGGATCGACATTGCCGCCGCAGACCAGCACGCCCACACGCGCGCCCGGCGGCGGCACGAACCGCCCGCTGGTCAAAGCCGCCAATGCGGCCGCGCCGCCGGGCTCGGCCAGGACGCGCGCGCCGGTCCAAAGCAGGTGCTGCGCCTCGGTGATCGCCGCGTCGGGAACCAGCACGCAATCAATCCCCAACCGGGTGACGACGTCATATGCCAGCCGGCCAATCATTGGCCCGCCGAGCGAGTTTGCCGCCACGCCCGAGGGCGTGATTTCGGCCTCGGGCCCATCGCGGAGCGCGACCGCGAGCGTCGGCGCCTCCTCCGGTTCCACGGCGACGACGCGGATTCGCCCGTCATACCAACTCGCAATCCCGCCGATCAGCCCGCCACCACCGACCGCGACCAGCAGAATGTCCAGATCTGGCGCCTGCTCCTCGAACTCCGTTCCCACTGTCCCCTGCCCCGCCAGTGTCTCGGGCGCGTCATAGGCATGGATCGTTATCGCGCCCGAGGCCTGCCGCGCCGCCTCGGCTGCCGCGGCGGCCTGGCCATAGTGGCCCGGCACCACTTCCAGATCGGCGCCGGTGCCGCGCACCAGGGCAATCTTGGTCTCGCCCGCGATCTCGGGCACGAAGATCCGCGCCGGAATGCCAAGCTCTGCCGCCGCGTAGCCCACCGCCGCCCCGTGATTGCCGCCTGAAGCGGCGACAACCCCGGCCGGCGGCACGTCGCGTGCGATCAGGCTGTTGAACGCCCCGCGCGGCTTGAAACTGCCCGTATGCTGGAGGAGTTCCAACTTCAGGACTACGGGATGACCCAGCCCGAAGGCCGGTCCCGCAGCCTCGATGATGGGCGTGCGCCGGACATGGGCGGCGATGCGGCCATGGGCGGCCCGGATGTCATCTGGCGTGATCATCGCGGCACCCTGCGCCAACCGCCCGGCACGCGCAACTGTCAGAGCGTCGCGATGAACCGCTCGACCTCCGCCGGCCGGGTCAGATGGTGACACGCCACATGGTCCGGCGCCGCGTGCAATTGGGCCAGCGCCCGCTTGCGCCGACGCAACCCGTAGGTGAAGACGAACCTGTAGAAAATCCAATCGAACCGTTCGGGGCAGCCGGGCGTCAGGTCGGGCCGGTCGCGGCCGAACCCGGTCACCGTCCGGTGGATCACACGCAGCGCGCGGATCCAGGTCGGCAGGTCGAGAAAGATCAGGGTATCGGCACGCGCCAGCCGCTGGGGCCAGGTGACCGAATAGTTGCCGTCGATCACCCAATCGTCCGTGGCGTAGAGCGCCAGCAGGCGGTCGCGCACCTCGTCGTGCTCACAAAAGACCCAGCCAGACTTCCAGTAGACCTAATCCAGGTGGGTCACCGGCAGGCCCAGCCGCGCACCGATCCGGCGCGCCAAGGTGGATTTTCCCGACCCAGGCCCGCCGATGACCATGACGCGGTGCATTGGATCAGCCGGGCAAGCCCGCTTCCTCGGCAATCTGGGCGCGGGTCTTGCGCGCCCGCTCGGTCGCGCTTTTCAATTGCCCGCAGGCCGCCATGATATCCTCGCCGCGCGGTGTGCGCACCGGGCTGGCGTAACCGGCCCGGTTAACGACCTCGGCGAAGCTCTCGATCCGTTCCCAATCCGAGCGTTCGTGCACCGCACCCGGCCAGGGGTTGAACGGGATCAGGTTGATCTTGGCCGGGATGCCGGCGATCAGCTTAACCAGGCGCTTGGCGTCAGCTTCCGTATCGTTCACGCCCTTCAGCATCACGTATTCGAAGGTAATCCGCTCGGAATTCGACAGCCGCGGGTATTGCCGGCAGGCCTCGAGCAACTCGGCGATCGGCCATTTGCGGTTGATCGGGACCAGTCCGTTGCGCACGTCGTCGGTGGTCGCGTGCAGGCTGATTGCCAGCAGCGTGCCGATCTCGGCGCCCGCGCGCGGGATTTCCGGCACGACGCCCGAGGTCGAGAGGGTGATGCGGCGGCGCGAGAGGCTGAGCCCCTCGTTGTCCATCGCGATCTTCATCGCATCGCGCACGCCCTCGAAATTATACAGCGGCTCGCCCATCCCCATCAGCACGATGTTCGAGATCAGACGGCGCTCGGGCGGGCGCTGCCCGGCGACCGGCCACTCACCCAGATCGTCGCGGGCCACCAGGATCTGGCCGACGATCTCGGCCGGGGTCAGGTTGCGGACCAGCTTCTGGGTGCCGGTATGGCAGAAGGTGCAGGTCAGCGTGCAGCCGACCTGGGACGAGACACACAGCGTGCCGCGGTCCTCTTCCGGGATGTAGACAGCTTCGACCTCGTGGCCGCCGGCGATTCGCAGCAGGTATTTCCGCGTGCCATCGCCGGAGACCTGGCGGGTGACCACCTGGGGCCGTGCCACCTCGAAGGTCTGGGCCAGCATCGCCCGGTAGTCCTTCGAGAGGTTCGTCATCTGGGAAAAATCACCGACGCCGCGCTGATAGATCCATTGCCAAAGCTGCGCGGTGCGCATGCCCGCCTGACGCTCGGGCGTGCCCGCCTCGATCAGCGCGCCGCGCAAGCCGTCCCGGGTCAGTCCGACGAGGTTCGGGCGCGCGCCTTCGGCCGCCTTGCGGGGCAAGGTGGCGAAGTCCGGCTGGATCACGCCGGTCAAGGGATGTTTGTCGTCACGCGGGGTCATCGGTTCACCGATTCACGACACGCAATATGCGCGCTGCCCGCCCTTCCGGGCAGGCCGCAGCCCCTATCACACAGCGGCGCTAGGCGCCAGAGGTGTCTACTTGCAGAGAGTCGCCGCCGCGTCCAACGCAGCCGTGAAGCCCGACAGCGAGAACGTGTCCACCGTCTTGGTCCCGCGCGTTGACGTGCCCTCGACCTTGGCGTCCGATCCTTTGCGGAAGGCGGCGATCAGGGCGTTGTCGTCGTCGGACGATGGCGCCCAAGCGGTTTCGCCCTCGGTGAACATCGTGAAGTTGCTGGTCCCCACCGACGTCTTCACCTCGGAGCCCTTCTTGAACGGATAGCCGCTCAGGAACGAAACCTCGTTCGTGACCCCATCCGCCGGCCGGATTGCGATCATCATGAAGATATCGCCCCGGTTCACCGAGACCGCCTTGCCATTGCGGAACGCCGCCGATTTGGTCGGTTGCGAAACGATCCAGCAAAGCCGCTGTGCCCCGTTGCCGGCCTGGAAGATCGACCAATCCTTCTTCGCGTCGACCCGCTTCTGGGACTGCGCCACCGCATCCACCGGCCCGGCCGACCAGGCCAGGACCGCACCAAACAGCGCGGCCGAAACCGCTTTCAATCCGAATTTCATGCTCGCCTCATTTTGGCTTCCCTGCAGATCTTTCGCCCGCCCGGAATTGTTTCGCCACACTGTTTCATTCGCAGCAGCCCCTAGCATACTGTAACTGACAGGAAGAATTCCACCCCCAAGCGTGACTGGAATGCCTTCATAAACCCAATACGTTAGAGCTGGCCCAATCCAGCGCGGAAAAAAGCAGTAAAATGGACGCCAACATCAATCCGGTCCTGGCCGAGATATGGCGCGGACCGATCCTGGAATCGGTGCATCGCGGCGCGGCCGTCGTGATCTCGGCGGATGGCACAGTGGCCGAGGCATGGGGCGATCCCGGCCGGGCGATCCTGCCGCGCTCGGCCTGCAAGATGCTGCAGGCGCTGCCGCTGGTGGAAAGCGGTGCGGCGGACGCGGCTGGGCTGACCAACCGGCATCTGGCGTTCGCCTGCGCCTCGCATGACGGCGCGCCGCTCCATACGGACCTGGCTTCAGACTGGCTTTCGTCGCTCGGCAAGGGCGAGGCGGATCTGCGCTGCGGAGCCCACCCGCCCGACAACCCGGACGCGCGGCACCAGCTTCGCCTCTCCGGCATTCGACCCGATCAGCGCCACAACAATTGCTCGGGCAAGCATTGCGGTTTCCTGACGGTGGCGCAGCACCTGGGCGCCGGACCCGACTACGTGGCGCCGGACCATCCGGTGCAGCAAGCGGCGCGCATGGCGATCGAAGAGACCGCCGGCGAGGAGAGCCAGGGCTTTGCGATCGACGGCTGCTCGGCGCCGAATTTCGCGGTGTCGCTGGAAGGGCTGGCGACCGCCGTGGCGCGCTTCGCCGCACCGGAAAACAGCTTGACCGGCGCCCGCGCCAAAGCCGCTCTGAGGCTGCGCGAGGCAATGGCGGCCCATCCGGACCTGACGGGAGGCGAGAGCCGCGCCAGCACGCACCTGACCCGCGCGACACGCGCTGCGGCGATCGTCAAATCCGGCGCCGAGGGGGTTTATGTGGCCATCCTCCCAAGAAAGGGGCTGGGGATCGCCCTCAAGATCGACGATGGTAACGGTCGGGGCAGCAAGGCCGCGATCGCCGCCCTGCTGGCACGCCATGGGGCTATTGAACGCGGCAATCCGGTCTACAAGGCTTATGCGGACGCACCGATCCTGAACTGCCGCGGCATCGCCCACGGGCATCTCCGGGCGGGCGAGGCATTACGGGGACAATGACTGTCCGGATTGTCGGGTCGGCTCGTCGAGCCCACCCCACGCGCTGATGCCCGGGCCCATTGCGCAAAGCCTGTTGAGCTTGGGGAATTCTTCAGAGAAGACTAATAGATTCAATGCCTAAGGTCATAATCTCACTGTGAGAACCCTTGCCCTCTCACACGTGCTTCCCGCCAGATCGCATAGAGCCCGGCCGCCACCACCAACACCATGCCGACGATCATCCAGCCGTCCACCGCCTCGCCGAAGACGAAGAATCCAACCGGGACCGCATAGATCATCTGCAGATAGGTGAAGGGCTGGACCCGCACCGCCTCGGTCACCTCCAGCGCCCGGATCAGAAAGTAGTGCCCCAGCATGGCGACGCCCGAGTGCAGCAGCAGCCAGCCAATGTCACCCCATGCCATCGGCGTCCAATAGAACGGTCCCACGAGCGTCAGTGCTGCGGCACCCGCCATTCCCAGATAGAAGAAGGCCGGGACGGCCGAGCCGTCGGCGCGGCCGACCATGCGGGTGGTCAACGTATAAAGCGACATCATTGCGGCAGCCATGAGCGCGATCATCGAAGTCCAACCGAAAACCTCCGAGCCCGGCCACAGGATCACCAGCACGCCAACGAAGCCAACCGCCACGGCCGCCGCCCTGTGCCAACCGATCCGCTCGCCCAGGATCGGCACCGCGATCAGGGTCGCCAGCAGCGGGTGGAGCGCGAAGATCGCCTGGGTCGCGCTCAGGCCGATCCGGTCGAAGCTGGTGACGATCACCACGATCTGCGTGGCCAGCAGAACGCCGCGGAACACCTGAAGCCGCGGCATCCGGGTGCGGATCGCTGCACGCAGGCCCCCGGCGCGGCGCGCTGCCAGCACAGTCACGAAGATGGCGAACAGCCAGTAGCGGATCATGATGAAGAATTCGGGCGGATAGAGCCCCGCCAGATATTTCGAGGTCGCGTCCTGCACCGCAAAGGCCGCCGTCGCGATCAGCGCGAAGCGGATGCCGAGGAGGGGGTTACTCATGAGATGTCAGCGCCAGTGCGCTCCGCCACCCGCCCGGGCCTCCCCAGCTAGCCACCAATCTTGCCATTGCGGGACCATTGGTGGCTTGGTGGGGAGGCCGGGGCGGGTGGCGACACTCGGTTTAAAAGAACGCCTGCAACCCGGTCTGCGCCCGGCCGAGGATCAGGGCGTGGATGTCGTGGGTGCCCTCGTAGGTGTTGACCGTCTCCAGGTTCACCATGTGCCGCATCACCTGGAATTCGCCCGAAATGCCGTTGCCGCCGTGCATGTCGCGGGCCATCCGGGCCACATCCAGCGCCTTGCCGCAGTTGTTGCGCTTGACGATCGAGATCATCTCGGGCGCGAATTTACCCTCATCCATCAGCCGCCCGATCCGCAGGCTGCCCTGAAGGCCGAGCGCGATCTCGGTCTGCATGTCCGCCAGTTTCTTCTGAAAAAGCTGAGTCTGCGCCAGGGGCCGTCCGAATTGCTTGCGGTCGAGCCCATATTGCCGCGCTGCGTGCCAGCAAAACTCGGCGGCACCCATCGCGCCCCATGAAATGCCAAAGCGTGCCCTGTTGAGGCAGCCGAAAGGCCCTTTCAGCCCCTCGACATTCGGCAGCAACGCGTCCTCACCGACCTCGACCCCGTCGATCACGATCTCGCCGGTGATCGAGGCACGTAAGGAAAGCTTGTTCTCGATCTTCGGCGCCGAGAGGCCCTTCATGCCCTTTTCCAGCACGAAGCCCTTGATGGCGCCGTCATGGGCATCGGACTTGGCCCAGATCACGAAAACATCCGCAATCGGAGCGTTCGATATCCACATTTTTGACCCGTTCAGCACATAGCCGCCCTGAACCTTGGTGGCGCGGGTTTTCATGCCACCTGGGTCCGAACCCGCATCGGCCTCGGTCAGGCCGAAACAGCCGATCCATTCGCCCGAGGCAAGCTTCGGCAGATACTCTTGGCGTTGTTCGTCGGTCCCGTAGGCGTTGATCGGGTGCATGACCAGTGACGATTGCACGGACATCATCGAGCGGTAACCGGAATCGACCCGCTCGACCTCGCGCGCGATCAGCCCGTAGGAGACATAGCCCGCGCCGATACCGCCGTATTCCTCGGGGATCGTGACGCCCAGCATGCCCAGCTCGCCCATTTCGCGGAAAATCTCCGGATCGGTCCGCTCGTTCTCGTAGGCGTCCATGACCCGGGGCTGCAGGCGCTCCTGCGCGTAAGCCCGGGCGGCGTCACGGATCATCCGCTCCTCTTCCGAGAGCTGATCCTCCAGGAGGAAAGGGTCATCCCAGACGAACCGTGTGCCTTTGCCGGTCTCGATTCGCGATTGGTCGTTCATCGGATCTGTCTCCGTAAAGGGGATGCGCGGCCAGTCCACCGCTGGGACTTGGGCAAATCCACGGGTACGACATCACCGCCTCCGCCGCAACTCGGTTACGCTGCGGCATGGCGCGCGCCGCGCAGTCTTGCCCCGCCCCCGCACCTGCGGTTTACTTCGCGCCCATGGAAGCCGAGCGAGACGCACGAGAGCGCGAACCAAACGACGCGAAGCCGGGATGGACCAGACTGGCCCTGGCTATCGTGATTGCGCCGCTGGTGCTGGCCGCGGTGCTGACACTGGCGGCATACGTGATCGCGGGTATCGCCGAGCTGGGGCGAGCGGGCGTGCTGGCGAGGACCCGCGAGGCGGGGGCGGCGTTTTTCCTTTTCCTGCCGCTCTTCTCGGTGACAGTTGGGTTGATAGGCGTCTTGGCGCTGCGCCGGCTGGAATGGCGCGGCGGTATTTCCTGGCTGGTCGCGGGTGCGTTTTTGGGGGCGCTGAGTGCCGCCGGGCTTGGCCTGGTTGGCGGCCAGGGTATTGTCGACAGCCATGTAGCGATATTCGCCGTGCTTGGCCTCTGCCTTTTCGCATTGATCCGTCTGATCGCCGGGATCAGGAGCCGCTGATCGATGGGCCAGCGCCCGGGCCACTTCCCGGGCGACGCCAAACCGGGAAGCGCCCGGCCGTATCCGAAAGCTTTGCGTCCAGCATCGCCTGATAGCTGATGCCATTCAGGGTCCCCAGGGCATCGAAAAGTTGTTCGGTGTCGACGGCACCGCCCGGGATCGTCAGGTCACGGCCCAGCTCGTCGCGGAGCAACCAAAATACCGGCGACTCTGATCCGTCCTGCGGTCTGACCAATTCGACCGAGACCAGCGCATCGATTGCCGCAATGCCGCCCTTCTCGGGGCCGAAGTAGCGGATCATGCCCTCCTCGACCGTGACAACGCCGGGGCCGGCGTCCTTGCTCGACCCGGCGGCGATCTGCCGGATCAATGACGTGATCGCCGAGATTGCGAAGAATAAGCCGAAGGCGAATGTGCCGATGGCGAACAGATCCTTGTCCAGGGCTTGGCCGACTCCAATCCAGAAGGCAATTGCAGCCGCGCCCGCCATGATCGCGGGCTCGCCCCATCGCCGCAGCTTCGCCTTCGCCTCGGGCCTAAGAAAGCTCATGTCCAATCCCCCAGGACTGATTGCCAGATTGTCAGCGCCGCGACAGCCGCGGTGTCGGCGCGCAAAATGCGGGGCCCGAGCGATGCGGCATGGGCCCACGGCAACGCCGCGAGCCGGGCCCGTTCCTCGTCACCAAACCCTCCCTCGGGCCCGATGAGTATCGCCCAGAGCCCACCGCCGATCTCGGCGAGTACCGGCGCGGCGGGCGCGCCGGCACCGGTCTCGTCGCAGAAGAGCAAGCGCCGGTTCGGATCCCAGCCATCCAGCAGCGCCGAAAACGGCTGCGGCTCGGCGACCTCGGGTACGGCGAGCAAGCCGCATTGTTCGGCCGCCTCGACCGCATGGGCACGCAAGCGATCCACATTCACACGGGCCGTATTTGTGTGGCGGGTGAAAACCGGCAGCAGCCGCCGGCACCCCATCTCGCAGGCTTTCTCGGCGATGAAATCGGTGCGGGCCTTCTTGACGGGCGCGAAGATCAGCCAGAGGTCGGGGCCAAATTCCTGGGCCCTGGTCTGGCGCCGGCAGATCAGGATCCCGGACTTCTTGCCTGCCTCGGCCACCTCGGCCGCCCATTCGCCATCGTGCCCGTTGAAAAGCAGAATCGTGTTCCCAGGCGCCTGGCGCATCACACTGAAAATATAGTGGGCTTGGTCCTGGTTCAGTGCGACGTGGGTATCGGAAGCCAGGCCGGCATCGACAAAAAGGCGGATTTTGCCGCTGCCAATCCCCCCGTCCTGTGCCATACACTGCCCCCGATGAGTGACACTTCTGAAAGACCTATACCAGAAAACGCGCCCGTGTCTCTTGACGGAACCGTGCATGATGCGGTTGACCGCAACTGGGTCGACGAGATGGCGCCACCGTGGTCGCGCCCCTATCTGCGGCTCGCGCGCGCCGACCGGCCGATCGGCACCTGGTTACTGCTGATCCCGTGCTGGTGGGGGATCACGCTGGCGATCCTGGATTCCGGCTGGCGCTGGGTCGATCTGTGGCTATTCCCGGCCATGGCCATCGGCGCCTTCGTGATGCGGGGTGCAGGCTGCACCTGGAACGACATCACCGACTGGGAGATCGACGGCCAGGTCGAGCGGACACGGTCACGGCCGATCCCATCTGGCCAGGTCAGCATAGTCCAGGCGCTCGCTTTCATGGTGGGACTGGCGCTCGTCGGACTGATGATCCTCGTCTCGCTCAACAGCGCAGCCATCTGGCTGGGCGTGATTTCGCTTCTGCCAGTCTGCATTTACCCGTTCGCAAAGCGGTTTACCTGGTGGCCGCAGCTTTTCCTCGGCATCGCGTTCAATTGGGGGGCGCTGCTGGGCTGGGCCGCACACGATGGCGGGCTCAGCCTGCCGCCGATCTACCTCTACCTGGCCGGGATTGCCTGGACCCTCCACTACGACACGATCTATGCCCATCAGGACCGCGAGGAAGACGTGCTGATCGGCGTGCGCTCGACCGCGCGCCTGTTCGATCAGGATACCGGCTGGTGGCTGTGGCTGTTCACCGGGCTGACCGTGGTCCTGGCCTTGATGGCTGTCCTATTCGCCAAGGGTGGATGGATCGCGCTGTTGGGTCCGTTGGGCTTGGGCGGGTTCATGGCCTGGCAGATCCGCGAATTGGATATTGACGACCCGGATCAATGCCTGACGCTGTTCAGGGCGACCCGGTTCGGCGGTTTCCTGATGCTTGGCTGCCTGCTTATCGACGCCATCTTTTGATTCGGCGCAAACGCCGCCTCTGACCCCGGCTCACAACCGATGGGCGATTCATCCTTTTTGAAGACCGCACAGCGATTGTGGAGGTCGTCGCCCAGGCTGCAATAGGCCGGTGATTTCCTTCTAAAACTGTTGAAGGAAACAGTCTAATTTACTAAAATATCACACGGATTTAGTCCGGACGGAGCGATCGATGTCAGTCCCAGTAAACAGCCGTTTCGGCAAGGCGCGCAAATTCGTTGCGATGGCCGTGCGCCAATGCGCAGGTTTGGCAGCCTTTGTCTTTTGCCTCGCGGTCACAGCGATGGCGATGGCGCAGCAAAGCAGTTCAGGCCGGTTCAAAGCAGCCCCCGTGCCGGAGGGAGCCGACGGTGGCGGTGGCTTGGACTACATTCTGGGCATTCACGTAAACACGATCTTCTTCGTTGCGGTCGTGGCGATAGGCGTCTTTTGGTTCACGTTCGGCGGTGGCCGCAAGCCGAAGGTCGGGCGCGACAGCAGTTGACCTGCCGTCCGGCACGTGTGCCGGCGGGCTCACATAAACTACCTCTCTGGACCCACGCTATTGCGCTCCCCCCTTGCCATAAGGCAAGGGGGGAGGGTTGGCGCGATGGCGGCCGATGCAAGGCCACGCGCGGTGCGCGCAGGCGGGGGAGACGGCGATGCCCGGAGGAGCGGACTTCTGGATCACGCAGTTCCTGAACGGGCTGCAGTTCTCGATGCTTCTGTTTCTGCTGTCGATCGGACTGACCGTGATCTTCGGCCTTCTGCACTTCGTCAACCTGGCTCACGGAGCGCTCTATATGCTTGGCGCCTATGTGGGTGTTAGCGCGGCCGCTCATCTGGGCGGCTACTGGAGCGCACTGGTCCTTGGGCCGTTGGCGGTCGTGGCGATCGGGATCGTCCTTTATCTGACTCTGATCAAGCGAATGCGCCGCGCCGGGCCGATGAACCAGGTTTTGGTGACCTTCGGCCTGATCTTCGTGATCGTCGATATCGTACGCATTCTCTGGGGCGATGTCGCACTGGGGCTGGCCGAGCCCGCCTCGCTGTCTGGGCCGATGCAGATCTTCGGCGTCAGCTACCCAGCCTACCGGGTCTTCGTGACTGCAGTCGGTCTTCTGGTGATGGTGGTCTTGAGCGTCGTGCTAACCCGGACCCAGATCGGTGCGATGATCCGCGCGGGCGTGGAGAACGATGCGATGGCCGCCTGTCTGGGCATAAATGTCGAGCGTCTGTTCTTCCTGGTCTTCTGCGTCGGCTGCGCGCTGGCAGGCCTGGCTGGTGTGATCGCCGCGCCGCTCTTCTCGGCGACACCGGGCATGGGCACCGATATCCTGATCCCGACCCTGATCGTCGTGGTCATCGGTGGACTTGGCAGCCTAAACGGCGCGATCCTGGGCTCGCTGATCGTCGGCTTCATCCAGACATTCGGGGCGATTGTAACGCCCGGGCTGGCATCCGTGCTGGTCTATTTGCTGCTTGCGATCGTGCTGATCACCAAGCCCGCCGGGCTGCTGCCCGCGCGAGGCTAAGGCGATGTTCGAGCAGACGCCGGTCAAGACCGTGGCCGTCACCGCGACCATCGCGGCCTTGGCGGCCTACGCGATCTTCGGCGGCTACTTTTCGCGCGAGATCGTGATTGAGATCGCGATCCTGGCGATCCTGGCGATCAGCCTGGATTTCGCCGCGGGTTTCGGTGGCATGATCTCGCTTTGTCACGGGGCTATCTTCGGGCTCGGGGCCTACGCCTTCGCGGTGATGACCGCGATGTGGGACCAACCAGGCGCCCTGGCGGCGCTGGCGGCAATCCTGGTCGCGACTGCATTCGGGCTGGCGGTCGGCGCGATCACCTCGAAGACCACCGGCATCTTCTTTATCATGGCGACGCTGGCCTTCGGGCAGATGGTCTATGTGGCCACCTTCGAATCCCAGTGGCTGGGCGGCGATGACGGCATGTCCGGGGTCGCACGGTTCGATCTTTCACCGATTGGGGTCGAGCTGGGGGACTCGCTGCAATTCGCACTGTTTTGCTTGGCGGTTCTGGGGGCCGCTTACGCGCTTTTGGCGATGGTCTTGCGCGCGGGTTTCGGTCAGACGCTGATCGGCGTCCACAGCAACGAGGACCGGATGCATGCTCTGGGACTGAGCACTTGGCGCCACAAGGCCACGGCTTTCGCGATTTCCTCGGCGGTAGCCGGGGCGGGCGGCGTCTTGGCGGCGCAGCACACCCAGTTTGTCTCACCCGAGCTGATGGTTTGGACCCTCTCGGGCGAGGTGCTGGTGATCGTCATCCTGGGCGGGATCGGAACGCTTGTCGGCCCAGTGATCGGCGCCGCAATCCTGATCCTGCTGAAGCACGAGATCAGTTCCTATACGGACCACTGGCACATGTTCATCGGCGCCGTGTTGATCGCGACGGTTCTGGCCGGCGGGCGCGGTGTCTATGGGCAGATCGAATATTTGATCAACTTGCGCGGAGCCAGGCGCGATGCTTGAGCTTTCGGGCGTTGCCGCGGGCTATGGCGAGACCCAGGTTCTGCACGGCGTTGACCTGAATGTGCGCGAGGGACAGTTCCACGCAATCCTGGGCCGCAACGGGGCCGGGAAGACCACCACGCTCAAGACCATCATGGGCCTGGTCCCAGCGATGGGCGGCGCGATCAGGTTCGCCGGAGACAGCATTACGGGGCGCCAACCCTACCAGGTCGCCGCGATGGGGATCGCCTACGTTCCCGAGACGCGGGACGTTTTCGGGGCGCTGACGGTTGAGGAGAATTTGCATTTAGCGGCGCGGATCGGTGTGGGACGCGCGGACGGGTGGACCATCGATCGGGTCCTCGCAATCTTCCCCAACCTGGCCGAGCGGATGGACAACGGGGGCAACCAACTTTCGGGCGGCGAGCAGCAGATGCTGTCGATCGGGCGGGCATTGTTGATGAACCCCCGTCTGATGATCCTGGACGAGCCGACCGAGGGACTGGCGCCGATCATCGTGCGCCACATCTTCGACAAACTGATGGAGCTGAAGCAGGCTGGCCTGACATTGCTTCTGGTCGAACAGAACTTCCACTTCGCACTCAGCCTCGCGGACGAGGTTAGCGTCTTTGGCCGGGGCCAATGCATCTGGACCGGGACGCCCGATGCCCTGAGAATGGACGAGGATCTGCACAAACGCTGGATCGGCGTCTGACGGAGGTGCTCATGGGTGAGAACGGTCCCAAGAACGGAAATGCGGCAGTCTATTTCGTCGATCGCCACGCGGAGGGCCCTGCGCGCGAAAAAACTGCCTTTATCGAGGCCGGGGGAGCTGGGCGGGCTTTAACCTATGGCGAATTGGCGGTCGAGTCGGGCCGGATGGCCGCCCTCTATGCCCGCCACGGCATCCGGCGCGAGGATAGGGCGGCGATGTTGGTGCTGGACCAGGTCGAGTTCCCGATCATCTTCTGGGGCAGTCTCAAATGCGGGGTGGTGCCGGTGGCGGTGAACACGTTGCTCGCGCCGGCTGTCTACGACTCGATCCTTCATGACAGCCGGGCACGCGCGCTCTTCGTCTCACAAGAGCTCTACTCTCAGGTCGCCCCACTGATCCCAAGCAATCCCTATTTGGACGCGATTTTCGTTATCGGCGGCGAGGCTCGGGAGGGATGCTACGAATTTGCGGCCGAGGTGACCGCTTGCGACAGCAACGGCACCTTGCCGGTTGCTCCGGACGAATCCGCCTTCTGGCTCTATTCCTCGGGCTCGACGGGCGAGCCAAAGGGGGTGCGCCACGTGCATGGCAGCCTGCAGGCGACGGCTGATACCTATGGCGCCCAGGTCTTGCGGATCGCCGCGGACGATCTGGTCTTCTCCGCCGCCAAGCTCTTCTTCGCCTATGGACTCGGCAATGCGATGACCTTCCCGATGGCGGCGGGGGCAAGCACGATTCTATTTAACGGGCGCCCTACCCCGGATGTGGCGTTCGACATCCTGAAAAATCACGGTCCGACGATCTTCTGCGCAGTGCCCACCCTTTATGCCGCGATGCTGGCGGCGAACCCGGAAGAAGCGCATTTTGGCGCCCGGCTGCGCCGCTGTATCTCGGCCGGCGAGGCCCTGCCCGAGGAGGTGGGCAAGAAGTGGCGGGCGCTGTCGGGCACCGACATTCTGGACGGGGTCGGCTCGACCGAGATGCTGCACATCTTTCTTTCGAACGCGCCCGGCGACGTAGTCTATGGCACCTCAGGCACCGCTGTGCCGGGCTACGACTTGCGCCTGGTCGATGAGAAGGACGAAGAAGTTGACGCCGGCGAGATCGGCGAGCTTCTGGTCCGGGGCGACTCGGCGGCGGCCGATTACTGGAACCAGCGAACCAAGTCGCGCGCGACCTTCGAGGGCGCCTGGACGCGAACCGGCGACAAATACGAGCGCCGCGAGGATGGGCGCCTAGTCTATTGCGGGCGCACGGACGACATGTTCAAGGTTTCGGGAATCTGGGTCTCGCCCTTCGAGGTCGAGCAGGCGTTGATCGCCCATCCTGCTGTGATGGAGGCGGCAGTGGTCGCCGCGCACGACGAGGACGGGCTGGAGAAACCGAAGGCCTTCGTCGTGCTGCTGCCGGATGCGGAAACGAATGGCCTGGACGACGCCCTGAAGGAGCACGTCAAGACACAGGTCGGAATGTGGAAGTATCCGCGCTGGATCGAAGTAGTCACCGATTTGCCAAAGACCGCCACCGGCAAGATCCAACGCTTCAAGCTGCGCGGCTGATGGGCGCCGCCTGGCAGGACGGCGACGAGCTCTGGCTCGAGATATCGGGCCAGCGGTTGGAAGGCATCTGTTTCGGGCCATCACCTGACGCCGCGCCAACCATCGTCATGCTCCATGAGGGGCTCGGCTGCATCGACCTTTGGCGGGATTTTCCGGAACGGTTGGCCAATGCAACGGGCTATGGGGTCTTTGCCTGGTCGCGCGCAGGCTATGGTCGATCCGACCCCGCAGCCCTGCCCCGTCCGCTGGACTATATGACCCGCGAGGCGATAGAGGCCCTGCCCCAGGTTCTGGACCAGATCCGGTTCCGGCACGGCATCCTGTTGGGGCATTCAGACGGCGCCTCAATTGCCGCGATCTATGCGGGCGGGGTTCAGGATCACCGGATACGCGGTTTGGTGCTGATTGCGCCGCATTTCTTCACCGAACCCTCGGGTCTTGCCGCCATTGACGGCGCGCGCGATGCGTTCGAGGCTGGGGATCTGCGCCAGCGTATGCGGAAATACCACCGCGACCCTGAGAACGCGTTCCGGGGTTGGAACGATGCCTGGCTCGACCCTGGTTTTGCTGATTGGAATGTCGCCGACGCGATCGACTACTGGCGCGTGCCGGTGCTGGCGATCCAAGGCGCCGACGACCGCTATGGCACACGCGCCCAGATCGCTGAGATCGAGAGCCGGATCTACGCGCCCTTGGATGTGGCCATGATCGAGGACTGCGGCCACGCCCCGCACGCAGAGGCTCCGGACCGAACGCTGGCCGAAATCGCAGAATTCGCAAATCGGCTCGAGCGGATTGAGCGGGCCAAGGTGGCGTTGCCATGAGCGCGGCCGGGCGACGGGGTATCACACTATATGCACTATAATGCATATTGTTGTGCGCCCGGAGCGCAATATACTGCACAAGATAGCGAGGAAAGCGCCCCATTGACGAACCGTATCGACTTCCAGACCGATCCCGCGCGCTATCGCCACTGGCGGATCGACTACGATGGACCCATCGCGCATCTCTACATGGATGTGGACGAGGATGGCGGGCTCTTCGACGGCTATCAGCTCAAGCTAAATTCCTACGATCTGGGGGTCGATATCGAATTGGCCGATATCGTCCAGCGGATGCGGATCGAGCATCCGGAGGTGCGCGCGGTGCTTCTTCGCTCGGGCAAGGAAAAGGTCTTCTGCGCGGGCGCCAATATCCGGATGCTGGCGGGGGCGAGCCATGCGCATAAGGTGAATTTCTGCAAGTTCACGAACGAGACGCGGAACGCGATGGAGGCTTCGGGCGCCGAGTCCGGCCAGACCTGGATCTGCGCGATCCAGGGCGCCTGCGCCGGCGGCGGCTACGAGCTGGCGCTGGCATGCGACCATATCATCCTGACCGATGACGGATCCTCTTCGGTGGCGCTGCCCGAGGTGCCCCTTCTGGCCGTGCTGCCCGGCACGGGTGGCCTAACCCGGGTCACCGACAAGCGGAAGGTCAGGCGCGACCTGGCGGATGTCTTCTGTTCCGTCGAGGAAGGCGTGCGCGGCAAACGGGCGCTCGACTGGCGGCTGGTTGATGAAGTGGTCCCGAACTCAAAATTCGACGAGACGGTGGTCGAACGCTCCCGCGAGATCGCGGCGCGCAGCCCACGCGACGCCGAGGGCATTGCACTGACGCGGTTGGATCGGACATTCGGCGAGGATGGGTCGGTCACATACTCCCATCTGGAAGTTGCGATCGACCGACAGGCGGGCACCGCGACGCTGACCCTGGCAGGCCCTGACGAAGACGCGCCGGAGAGCATTGAAGCCCTGCATAGGCAGGGCGCGGCGGCTTGGATCATGGCCCTGGCTCGCGAGGTCGACGACGCGATCCTGCATCTGCGTTTCAACGAATCCGAGATCGGCGTGCTGATCCTGCGCAGCCAGGGTGATCCGGTGAAGGCTGCGGCCCATGAAGCTCTTCTTCTGCAGAACTGCGACGACTGGCTGGCGCCCGAAATCCTGAATCTGTGGAAGCAGGTGCTGAAGCGGATCGATCTGACCTCGCGCTCACTCGTGGCGCTGATCGAGCATGGGTCCTGCTTCGCGGGTCCGTTGGCGGAGATCGCGTTCGCGGCCGACCGATCCTACATGATGGAGGGCGAATTCGACGGTGATAACCGGCCGCTCGCATCGCTCACTTTGACAGAAGGCAACTTTGGGCCGTTTCGCATGTCGAACGGCCTGACCCGGCTCGAGACCAGGTTTCTCGGGACGTCCGAGAAGATCGATGGCGCGAGAGAACGGATCGGCGTCCCTCTGGATGCTGCCAAGGCGAGCGATCTGGGCCTCGTGACGCTCGCCTACGATGACATCGACTGGGAGGACGAGATCCGAATCTTCCTGGAAGAACGCGCCTCGTTCAGCGCGGACGCCCTGACCGCGATGGAGGCTAACCTGCGCTTCGCCGGCCCCGAGACCATGGAGACCCGCATCTTCGGCCGCCTGACCGCCTGGCAAAACTGGGTTTTCCAGCGACCGAATGCGGTGGGGCCAGATGGGGCGTTGCAACGCTATGGGACCGGCCTAAGGGCCGATTTCGACAAGACGAGGGTGTGACGGATGGCGGGTTAAAAACCCACCCTACGGACCTCCGGTAGGGTGGGGCTTCACCCCACCTCAATTGGGAGAAACCAATGCTCGACCTGATCAACGTCAACTACGACACGCTGATCCCGAACAACGTGGATCTCTCGTCCGACAAACGGGTCTTGAAGGCGCTGGAGAAATGGCATCCGGGCTATATCAACTGGTGGAACGACCTGATCCCCCAGCAGTTTCAGGAAAGCCTGGTTTATCTGCGCACCGCCGTTTCGGTCGATCCCAAGGGCTGGGCCAAGTTCGACTACGTCAAGATGCCGGACTACCGCTGGGGCATCCTGTTGGCCCCGCAGGTCGAGGACCGACGCGTTCCCTGCGGCGAGCATCTCGGCGAGCCGGCCTGGCAGGAAGTCCCGGGCGAATACCGTGCCCTGCTTCGCCGACTGGTCGTCATCCAGGGCGATACCGAGCCGGCCTCGGTCGAGCAGCAGCGCTACTTGGCACTCTCAGCCCCGTCGCTCTATGACATGCGCAACCTCTTCCAGGTCAATGTCGAGGAGGGGCGGCACCTTTGGGCCATGGTTTACCTGCTGCAGAAGTATTTCGGCCGCGACGGGCGCGAGGAAGCCGACGAGTTGTTGCGCCGGCAATCGGGATCCGAGGACGCGCCCCGGATGCTGGGCGCTTTCAACGAGCAGACACCGGATTGGCTGTCCTTCTTCATGTTCACCAATTTCACCGACCGCGATGGCAAGATGCAGTTGGAAAGTTTGGCGCAGTCCGGCTTTGATCCGCTCAGCCGCACCTGCCGGTTCATGTTGACCGAAGAGGCCCACCACATGTTCGTGGGCGAGACAGGAGTTCGACGGACAATCCAGCGCACCTGCGAGGCAATGACCGAGGCCGGGATCGATGACCCAACCGACATCGACCGAATCCGCGCGCTGGGGGTTATCGACCTGCCGACGATCCAGAAGAAGCTGAACTTGCACTATACGCTCAGCCTCGATCTCTTCGGCGGCGAGGTCTCGACCAACGCCGCCAATGCCTTCAACGCAGGCATCAAGGGGCGCTTCCGCGAGAACAAGCTCGACGACGATCACCGTCTGGAAGCGGCCACCTACAATGTTGCCCAGGTCGTCGATGGCCGGATCGCGACCATCGAAGCGCCTGCCCTGACCGCAATCAACATGCGTCTGCGAGACGACTACACAAAGGACGCGGCCGGAGGCGTCGGACGGTGGAACAAGATCATCCAGAAGGCGGGCGTCGATTTCGAACTCGCCCTGCCGCATGAAGGGTTCAACCGGCGGATTGGGGTCTTTGCAGATCATCCGATCACACCTGATGGGCGTATCGTGAGCCACGCAGAATTCCAGGCTGGGTTGCGGGACTGGCTACCCTCGAAGGAAGATGGGGCCTTCATCGAGTCGCTGATGGTACCGGTGACCGAACCCGGCAAGTATGCAAGCTGGATCGCGCCGCCCAAGGTTGGCATCGACAACCTGCCCGGCGATTTTGAATACGTTCAACTCCATATGGCGTGAGCGAATGTTGTCGCCAACTAGTCACAAGAGCGACGCGATCGCCGAGTTCATCGCAGCCGTCGGCGCCCGCGTGCGCATGGCGCGGCAAGATGCCGGGCTGTCACGGCGCGCGCTGTCCGAGCGGTCCGGCATCTCGCAGCGCTATCTGGCGCAGTTGGAGAGCGGTGCCGGGAATATCTCGATCGCACTTCTGTTCCGTGTGGCCGTGGCCCTTGGCACGCGGGCCGAAGCGTTGATCGGCGGCGAGGTAACGCGGCCGCAATCCGAACGCACGGGCCGGGTTTGCTTGATCGGCTTGCGCGGCTCCGGCAAATCGACGCTTGGGCGTATGGCGGGCGAGGTGACGGGCTTGCCCTTCCGCGAACTCAACCGGGATATCGAGGAGCAGACCGGACTGCCCGTCGCCGACGTCATCGCGCTCTATGGGCCGGAAGGCTACCGTAAGCTCGAACACCAGGCACTCGAGAGGATTGCGGCGACAGACGACCGCATCATCCTGGCCGCAGCGGGCGGCGTGGTGTCAGATCCGATGACCTATGGCTTCCTGCTGAGCCACTTCCACACAGTCTGGCTGAAGGCAACGCCCGAAGATCACATGCGCCGGGTCCGCGCCCAGGGTGACGAGCGCCCGATGGCCGGCAATCCGAACGCGATGGCGGAACTGGTACGCATCCTCGCGGGACGCGAGGCGCTCTACGCCCGGGCAGACCGCACGATCTCGACGGTGGGCAAGGAGCCCTCGCAAAGCCTTGCAGATTTACTCGACGTGCTTGAGGGCATGGGATTCAGAGGCGTGGCCTCTTAAATTCGTTTTACTTGTTAATTACTTTTGGCAATGCACTGAAAAATATTCTCAATCCCGTTTGACGAAAAGGGAGTCATAGAGCGCCATGGTCATCTCGGCGACCTTCTCCCAGTCCGCGAATGGCGCCCTGTCCGGTACGAAGCGATTCAGATCTTTCGCCGCTTCGCATAGCCGTTGGGCCAATGCGTCCGCGTCTCCGGTGCGGAAAAAGTTGTGCCCGGCCAGCGGCAGATCGCGGTTCTCTGGAATATCGCTGACCACGGTCGGGGCGCCGGCGCTGACTGCCTCGAGGATCGCGTTCGACATGCCCTCGTGCACAGACGAGTTCACGTAAAGGGCGGACTGTCCCAAAAGCGCGCGAACCTGGCTGCGCGCGAGGCGCCCCGCAAACACGACATCGGGACCGGCTTCGTCCTGAAGCGCCTCCAGCGTTCCGCTCCCGTCACTTCCTCCGACAATCACCAGCTTTTCGATCGGACACTGCCCGCTCTCGCGCGCCTTCCGGAACGCGCGCACCAAGGTTGCAAAGTCCTTTTGCGGCGTGACCCGCCCCACGCCCAGGGCGAAGTTCCGGGGTGTCAATCCGTGCGTCGCCATCAATTCGGTATCGGGCTGGGAGAACATCTCGACCGCATCCAGGGCATTGGGTATAAGCTCGGCGCGGGTCTTTATCCCGTTGGCCTGCAAGCGTTTAAGAAGTGCCGGCGCGACCACGATCACCGCGTCGGCGAAGCGGAGCTGCCATTCGCTGAACCGGAACCCCATCCGGCCCAGGAAGCCCCATTTGTCCATGTCGTAGTCGGCCGAGCCATAGCGCACGACCACCCGGCGCGCGGCCAACTTATAGAGAACCAGGAAGAGCGCCGAACCCAGTCCCTGGCAATGGATGATGTCCGGGCGCATGCGAAACGAGCGCAGCACCGCCATCATATAGACGACAAGCTTGTCGGTGCGCAGGAACCTCACCTCCGGGGCGCTGACGATCTTGACCCCGCGATAGTCTCCGTCCTTCGCGAAGGACCGGATAGAGAAGAGCGTGACGTCGTGGTGCTTGGCCACCAGCGGGAAAAGCATTTCGGCGTTCTTTTCGGCGCCGCCCTCAACATCTGGGATGCCCCGCGCTCCGACAACGGCAATCCTCATTCAGACCTCCGACGATCACGATGGATTCACGGCCCGGGCTGGGCGTGCAATTTGGACGGTTCGCGCCCACGCGCCCCGCCCAAGGCTTGTGCCGGAGGCACGTCCGTTATTCAACCTTCGAGGCACCCTGCGATTCGGCGGCGCTTCGTGACAACTACCTTGACCTATTTGCCGTTCACTTCCCGTAGCGCAATGAAACGGGCCGTTTTAATTGTGTCGTAATTGTGTTCAAAATATTGCAAATGGTTTCGCTGGGCAACTGCGAAGCGATTATTTAAGAAAGACCTACACTTTAGGGTTGAAAGTTCATTACCGAATCTGCATTTATTCAACTTGTGGGATGGAATGGGTTGCGTGGTGGCTTTGAGTGATGAGTGACGCAATTTTTGGGAGCGAGCTCTCGTTTTGTAACAAACGTGGCTCGCAAATGATAAGAACGGAAACTTTGCGCACCGATTTGGCCGATGAACGGCCGCAGATTCGGCTAGCGCAACGCATTAGACAAAGATTCGTCGTTGCAGCGATGTTTGCGGTCGACCAATTGGCCGCAGCGACGGGAATTCTTCTTTCCGCGCTTGCAATCGACTCTTGGTTCACCGGGACAAGTCCCGAGGTGGGCGCGGTTGCCGGCCATGGCGATCCAGCCAGCGGCGCGATTGTCGTAGCGACTGCGGATCAGGTGCGAACGACAGTCCTGCATGACGTGGCCAGCACTGCCTCGGCGCCGATCAACACTGTTTTGATCCCAGCGATCGAGTCGAGCACCTCGGTCCTTCAGGCGAGCATTGCGGACCTGCCGATCTTGCTGGCGCTGTTCGCGGCCGTCATGGCCTATGGCAGCCTCTACCGGCCACGCTCGTGGGAGTTGGACGAAGTCCGCAGCATTGCGCTCGCTTCGGCGGTGCTGACGGCGATCACAGCGGTCTTGGTGACCCGGACAGCCTCAGCGCCCATCGAGTTGATGCTATTGATGGTCTGGCCTCTTGTTGCCTTCATGGTGATCGGCGGCCGCATGGCCGTGCGCGCCCTGCCCGGCATCGGCTGGATGATGGCCCGCCATGTGGTTCTGGTCGGTGACGGACTGACGGCCGAGCAGCTAGAGAACCAGATGCGGTCGAACCGCTCGGGCAGCGTATCAGTGGTCGCCAAGCGCCCGCTGAATGAGCTCTTGGAGTGGAGCCCCGAGGAAATCCGCCGCGATTTGGACAACGTGGCCGATATCCATGGACTGTCGAAGAGCCAGATCGAGCTGGTGATCGCGCCGGCGGCGCGTGATTGGGAATCCGCACGCTCGGTACTTGGCCCGCTCGAAGCCATGCGGCAGAGCGCTGAGCTGGTGCTGCCTTACGACGGGCTAGCGCGCGAAGGCCTGGATCTTTGCCAGCCGGTTGGATCGGATATTGTCCTTGCCAGGGTCGGCGCGCCGAGACGGCACATCGTCGAGCGCGTCATCAAGCACATCTTCGACTTCATGGCCGCATCGTTGCTGCTGGCAGTCCTGGCGGTACCGCTGCTTATCGTTGCGCTGATGGTGCGCGCTGATGGTGGTCCGGCGCTGTTCGCGCAGAACCGGCTGGGCGGGAATGGCAAGGTCTTCCGCCTGTTCAAGTTCCGCACGATGCATGTGGATGCGGAGCGCAAACTGCAGGAGATCCTGGCCAGCGACCCGGCTGCACAGGCCGAGTGGGACACTCATCAGAAACTGGACAACGATCCACGGATCACCTGGGTCGGCCGGTTCTTGCGGCGCACTTCGCTGGACGAACTGCCACAGCTTCTGAACGTGCTCATTGGCGAAATGAGCCTGGTTGGCCCGCGCCCAATCGTTGCCGGCGACCCCGAACGTTATCCTTCGGATGCCGATTACGCGCAGGGCCGCGACTTCCGGTATTACACGCTGTTCCGCCCCGGGATCACCGGGCTGTGGCAGGTCTCGGGCCGCAACTCGACGACCTACCGCGAGCGTGTGCGGCTGGATCGCTGGTATGCGATGAATTGGTCGATCTGGCTGGACTTTGTCATCATGTTCAAGACCGTCAAGGCGCTGATCGACCGGACCGGGCGCTAGCCTACCAAGCTGGCCTAACGGTGCAATTCGCGGCGCCACACTTCGGTGTGGCGCCGCATTGCTGCCTGGGACGACATCGTCTCGCGGATAAAGCGGGACGCAGCAGGCCCGATCCGGTCATCCTGCGCCGCAAGTGCGGCGTTCACCGTCTCGGCAACAGCGGCTGGATCGAGATCGGGCACAATCTCACCCGTTTCGCCAGGCTCGATCAGTTCGCGGATCCCAGGGGTCTCGGAGACGATGCAGTGGCACCCGGCCAACATCGCCTCCTTGACCACATTTGGCAGGCGTTCCGAGACCTTGGTCGAAAGAAAGAGAAAGACCCGCGACCGGGCCATTTCGTGAAACAGTTTTTCGCGGCTCAAATGCCCCGGAAAATCCACGTGCTGGGCGATACCGAGCTCGCTCGCCAAGCTTTCCAGAGCGGCGCGTTCCTCACCATCTCCGGCAATCGTCAGGCGCGCCTCGCCATGGGTCCGAAGCACCTGGCGGAAGACGCATAGGACGACGTCCATATTCTTCTCTTTTTGCAGGTTGGCGGCGGTGCAGATCTGTAGCGGCTCACGCCCGGGGCGGGGGCCATCGGCCAAATCCAAGGGAATGCCCCGCCGGATTACAGCGATCTGCTCTGGACGGACTCCGAAGGCAAGCAGGGTTTCGCGGTTTTCCTCTGAATGGGTCGTTACCGTTTGGCAGGCCCCTAGCGCCGGACGCGAGTAGGGAATCAAGTGGCTCGTCAGATCGTATGCGCCGAGGAAGATCGAACGATGGCACTGGGGCGTGAATGTCTGGGCCAGTGTAAGTACCAGCGACGGGTAGTGCCCCCAGAACGCATGGACCACGTCGACCGGGTTGCGCTTGAGCTCGGCAACCACTTCGACCAGCCGCGGCGCCAAGGCCAGGGCCTTAAGCATTGGAACGACCTCACCGTCACGATGATACCACAAGATCGAGAGAAGCCGGCCGAGGATCGGCCAATTGTCTGGCCGGGCAAGTGCGAAAGCCGTGCGCCAGGACCAATGCGACCGCCTCGGCAGCCGCAGCCCGTAGGCCTCGACCAGTTCGCCATGATGCTTGTCCCAACCGCTCAACGCATAGGCATCTACGCGATGTCCGTTCGCCTCGAGCGCCAGGACGTCAGAGATCGCGAAGGGCTGGACCGCCATCGGAAACCGCATGAATATGTAGGCGATCTGCAATGCAGCTCTCTCGGTAGTGCTGGTCTCGCAAGCGCCATGAAGATCGGTCGACGCGTCAGCCTGTTCCGGTTCGCGCATTTTGCCTCCACACGTCGATTCCCATCGGTCTCTGTGAGTGCATTCGAGATCGAATTGTTATATCATATTATTGTCTTTGCGAAATTTGCTCATGCGCGCCAGTGGGTTCCCGAGCGGAACCGGCGGATGCAGGGGCGCGGCGCAGCATAACGGACACACGGTATCTGGTAGGAACGGACGGCAATGAAGCATTCACTCGCAGGGGTTCTGATCGGCCTGGCATTGATCCTTTTTCCCGCGCTCGCAAAAACGCAGAGCGAATACCGCCTGAACCCGGGCGATGTGGTTCGCTTTACCGTGGTCGGGTTGCCAGATCTGACAACCGAGGCTTTCATCGATGGCGATGGCAAGATTCAGCTCCCCTTCGTCGGCGCGGTTCAGGCGGACGGAATAACACTGGAAGAGCTAAACGTCTCGGTTGGCCTGCTGCTCGACGGCCAGATCATCAAATACGTCAATCGCGAAGGTGGCGAAGCGATCATCACCGTTGGGCCCGGCGACGTGCAGGTTACCATCGCGGCCTACCGTCCCATCGTGGTCTACGGCGCGGTGGTGACGCCGGGCGAAATCGCGTTCCGTCCGGGTATGACCGCGCGCGTGGCCGTCGCGATTGCGGGCGGTTTCCGCGTTGTGCAGGCCGAAGGCGGGACCGCTCTGAAATGGGCGGACCTGTCTGGGCAGATCAATGGCCTGCATATTCGGCGCGAATTTCTGCGCGATCAAGGCGAGCAGCTTGGCGCCCTGTTGGAGACGATGCGTACGGAAGCAACGGACACAGGAAATGGGCTTTCGGAGGAGCAGAAACGGCTGCTCGACATGAAGCTCGCCGCCGCCGATAGCCAAGAGACGAACATCACCCAATCCATCGTTCAATTGGACGAGCGCCTGAGAATCCTTCGCGAGCGTGAGAAGGCAGAGAACGAGGCGGCCGAGATCGATGCCGAGGATAAGGCGCGGATCGACAAGTTGTTGCAGCGCGGGATCGTTTCGGCTGGCCGGGCAAGCGATGTTCGGCGGGCACAATTGCTATCGTCTACGCGGCTGCTGCAGACGCAGGACGCAATGGCGAATGCCGAATTCGACCGGCGTGAACTAGAGCGAGCGCTGGATCAGTTGGAATTTGACCGCGAGATCCAGCTAACCGAAGCTCTTCAGCAGACCGAGTTGCAGATTGCTGAGAATGAAGCCCGCCTTGCCGCGCTGAAGCAGCAGCTTGTGCTGTTGACCGGCACCGACGACACGGGCGTCGCGAGCCAGGTCGAGTTCGTGGTGATGATCCACCGAAATGAGGATGGGCAAGCCCAGGCAGCCGTCGCGGCGCTGGATGATCTCTTGCATCCTGGTGACGTGATCGAGGTCGTGACAAAGCCAATCGAGGAGTGATCGCGCCTCCACGGCAGCATGTCCCAGCGCAAGCCCGAGGGTATTGATCCCATGACAGTCGAGACTCAGGCGGTCGACGCGCCAGACCGGGTGGCCGATCCGCTTCCATCGGTCAGTGTGGTCATCCCCGCCTATAATCGGCCGGACTACCTCGCCGTCGCGGTAGAAAGTGCCCTGGCCCAAACGGTCCGCCCGATCGAGGTCATCGTGATCGATGATTGTTCGAGCGTGGATCTCTGGCCCGCGGTCAGCGGTTTCGGCAATGCCGTGCGTTACGAGCGTCTCGAGAACGGGCGCGGCGCCTGCTTTGCGCGCAATCGTGGGATATCGCTGGCAACCGGCGATGTGGTCGGCTTTCTCGACGACGACGACGCCTGGATGCCGGAGAAGACGGAACGGCAATTGGCAGCGCTGACACAGGGTGCCGAGGCTGCGGTCTGCGGCTACAATATTCTTCACGATCCGGGTCGGCTTTATGTCCAGTCGATCGAACGAGTGGACGAGGATCTTCTGCGGCTCGGCAACCATTTTTGTGGCTCATCCGGCCTGATCGCCTGGCGCAGCGTGCTGCTCGAGACCTGGTGGGATGATGAACTGCCAAACGGACAGGACTGGGACATCTTCATCCGGCTGGCGAAACGGGCGCCACTGGCTTATGTGGCCGAACCGCTGTTCCGATTTCGCCGCGAGGGGCAGCAAAGCATCGTTTCAACCTCGATCGAACAATCGCCGGAAGACTTGCTGAGAACTGCTCTGGTCGCCGAAAAGCATCGTGCATGGCTCGGCGAACCAAACTACCGACTAAGGCTGGCGGTCTATCTGCTCAGATTCCTGGGGCGCCGCAGGTCGAAGCTGCCGTTCGTATGGCACGCAATCAAACGCGCCGGCGTCGTTCCCACGTTGCACGTGCTCTACCGGAAATTCCGGGGAAGGGACTCGATGCCGAAGCTCTGACGGCGCTTTCGGGATTTCCCGCAGGCGCTTCACTGGGGCTCAGCGCCGTAGCCAGCAAGAGCGCATACAGAATCAACCCCTCGATTTGCCACAACGGCATGGTCGCCAAGTTGGCCAGCAGGAAGGCCAACTGACCAGCCGCACCGCCACGGGCGATGACCTGGTCATCCGAGCGCGCCACATATAGCAAATTCTGGAAAAACCAGACTCCGATCAACGTCACGCCGATCAGCCCATATTCGAAGAGATAGCTGACGAACGTGTTATGAGCATAGATCGGCATCGTATTCTCGTAAGACTCCGGACCAAAGCCGATCAGCTGCCGAGCGATGTCGGTGTTGACGAACGCGTTGATATACAAGGCCCAGATGTGGATCCGACCGGAGAAAATATCCTTCTCGGCATTCGTGTAATAGGCGGGTGGCTTGATCAGCGCCCCTGGATCACTGAGCACGACGAGGATGTCGGTGAAGCGCGCAAACAGGATGTCCCCGGCCTCCAAGACGAGAAAAGCCGCGGTCAAGAACATGGGGACCGCGATCAATTTTCGGGACACGTTCATGTCCCGTCCGCGGGCAAAGAAATAGACCATGATGATCGGTGCCGAAGCCAGGATATTGGTGCGGTAGCTGGAGAAGGCCAGGCCGACGGCCGTTCCAAGGACGAGTGCGGGCCCCACGATTTCCCAACGCCAGCGGATCATTGTCGCGACCCACATCGCCGACACCAGCACGATTGAGAAGACCGCTTCGTGGAAGTAGCCGCCGATATAGGCGGTCGAGCCGTCCATCTCGGCGAACTTTGCGTGGCCGAGCGCAATCGACGCGACTTGGAGAAGCAGCGGCGTTGTCAGGCAGACGAAAATTCCCCGGAACACCGTCTGGCGTCCATAGAGCCCGAAGGCACGGTACGTGAGGAAGAAGATCGCCAGGAAATAAAGCCACTTGATGTTGACGAAGATCAGCCCGTTAAACTGTTTGTTCAACACGCCCGAAATGCAAACCAGGATGATCAGCAGGTAGAGGATCGATAGCTGACGGAACCGAAAGTATTGCATCGGAATCGAGCCAACTCCGACGGCACCGACCCCAATCGCCGCAACCGCATTGATAGAGAACCCGCCAAGCATCGGTTGGAACGTAATCTCGTGGAAGGCCGCCAAGACATAGCGAAACCAAATTGCGAACAGCAGGAACTGAGTGAGGGGGTCACCACGAAAGCGCGCGCAAGTACGCACCAGAAGCAGCAGGGTGCAAACCGTGATTCCGGATGAAACTGCAAACCACATTGATTGCGTCCGCCGCCCTCGGACCTGCGCTCTCAGGCCTGCCTAGGACTTCTCGACCTCGTCCGAGTAATACGTCATGGTCCGGTTCAGCGCATACGACGCGCCCTGGAAGTTCTCTTCCGCCTGACGCTCGAGATCGACCAGGGTCAGCGCGACGCCAACCACATTGACATCCAGGCTGCGCAGGTGGCGCAGTGTTTTCTCGACCGAGCCACGTGGCGTTTGGTTCCAATGGCACGTCAAGATCGTGACATCCGCCTGCCGTCCAAAGACGGCCGTGTCGATGATGCTAAGCGCCGGAGGCGCATCCACGATGATCGTCTCGTATTTCTTCCGGCTCGCCCGAAGAAGATTCTCGAATATGTTGCCGGTGCTGAATTGATCGGCCGAGCTTTTCGGCCATTCGATCGAATGCAGATGGAATCCGAATTCGGTCAGCGAGTAAATGCCCGGCTTGCGGATCCCGAATGCCCGCGATGCCGAGGTGCGCCGGACGTCCGCGTCGATCAGCAGTGTCTTGTCGCCCGCATCGGCAGAGGCTTGGGCCAACAGCACGCTGAGCGTCGTCTTTCCCTCGCCTGGCAATGCCGACGTTAGCATGATCACACGTGGCCGCCCTGTCGGCTGCGCATGGATCGCGACACGGAACCATCGCACCGCCTCGGCTAGCGCCGAATGCGGCCGCGAACGCATCCATTTCAGAACATCCTTCGTCGTCGGGTCGTCCGGAACCGTCGGAATGTTGCCGTAGACTGGCAGATCCAAGCTCTCGCGGATTTCGTCCTCGGAGATGTATGTCGAGCGGCGGAAATGGCCGACGACCGAAAAGCCGAGCGCCAGACCCGCGCCGCCGAAGGCCGCGATCAGGGCAAGCATCACCTTGCGCGGTTCGGACGGGGACGAGGGTGCCTCGGCCAGTGACACGATCTCCGCATCGGCGACTTGGAAGCCGCCGCGCTCGCGGGCCTCCTTCAGTCTGATCAGGAATTGGCCGTAGACGGCGCGAACCGCCTCGGCCTCGCGTTCGAGCTCGCGCTGGCTAACGGCTTGTTGCGATTGGCTGGCGAAGTCCAGCTCGGCCTCCGCCAGATCGGCTGTCAGGGCATTGACGCGGGTCTGGATGACATCGACCGTCGCCTCTGCGCCATCGGTGATCTTCTCGATCTCGGCCCGCAATGAACGCTCGACCTCGCCGCGCATGTTGCGCAGCCGTGTGGTGCCGCTGTAGTCCTCACCGTAGCGCTCTGCAAAATTCTCGATCTCGGTGCTGATATTCGCGTACCGGCGCCGCAGATCGTCGAGCAGCGGTGAGACGGCGATCTGGCTGGCCGCCAGATAACTGTGATTCTCAAGCAGACGCAGCATTTCCTTGTGACGCGATTCGGCCGCGACCAGTTCGCCGCGGGCATTCACGAGCTGCAGTGAAATCTCAGTGACGAGCTGGCGCAGAACTTCGGCACTGGATTCGCCTCCCTCTGCCGCGGCTGTCTTGTAGTCCTCGACCCGCTGCTCGGCCGCCAGCAGATCCTGACGCAGGATCTCGGCACGTTCCGCCAGGAATTGCGTCGCGCGTTCGCTGGCCGCGATTTTGCGCTCGATCTGCCTGTCCACGTAATGCTCGGCAATCGAGTTCGCGATCTTTGCCGCGCGCGACGGGCTCGACGATTTGACCCTGATCTCGATCACATGCGACGTGCCGAGCGGTTTGACTTCCATTTTGCCGCGCACCTCGGCGACAGCATCCTGGTAAGGGTCTTTCGCCCCGCCACCGCCGCCGCCTCCGGGACGGCTCAGGCGATTGACCAATCTGCGCAGGCCCTTGATCGCGCCCTCGACGACGCCGACATCGCGAAGCTTGGGGTTGAACTCGGGCACCTTGTGCAGTTCGAGTTCCTCAGCCACCGCGCGCAGCAGCGGCGTCGCCTCGATGACCGCAACCTCGCTCAGAACAAATGGTTCGCTCGCGGTCGCGTCTGTCGCCGTGTTCTTAATATCGATGACGTCGCCAAGCCCCGCTCCCAACCGGACTTGGCTGCGCGCCTTGTAGATCGGCGTCATGTTCAGCAGCACGATCGAGGCGAGAAGCGCGGAAAGAAAGCCCACTTTGGCGATGAAGAATTTGTGCCTCCAGGCAATGGAAACGACGGAGACCGAACTGGTCCCCTCCTGATCGGGCGCTCCCCGGCCAAGATTGCCGCCGACATCGCGGAAGTTCAAAGGGTTCCGCCTTTGCAATGTGTTCATTGATTTAACTCGTACATACGCCGGACGATTCTGGACGCGCCAGTCTAACACCGAGCATCCATATACGTCGCCCTATTTTTTTCAACAAAGCATACATCACGTTGCCATAGCAGATTGATACTTCTTGAAATAATTCAAAACCAGCGCTTCGACGCATTCACACATAATCGTGCATTTGGGACGTCCCAAATCACGAAATCCTTTGAGATCATCGACTTCGCGTGCGTTCGGCGGATTACCGGTCTGCGGATCAGCCGCTATTGGACGGCTCCAAAAGCGTCAGGAAGTCGTTAACTAAGGAAGTGCCCGCTGCCGAAAAGCATCAAAATTCATTTAGCGCAGTTTTTTGGGCGATGAATCTCGACGTTAATGTGAGATTAGGATATACAATCGTAGCGGTTTCTATTGGGCGGTGAGTGGGTCTTAAATGAGTACTGACGTTGTGTCTCCCGCGGTTACTATTGGGCTGCCGGTATATAATGGCGAGAATTATTTGGAGGTGGCGCTGTCATCGATTCTCGCTCAAACGTTCACCGACTTCGAACTGGTGATCTCCGACAATTGCTCAACAGATCGCACCGAGGAGATCTGTAGAAAATATGCGGCGGCCGATGAGCGGATCCGATACATCCGCCAGCCAAAGAACATTGGCGGCTCGCACAACTATAACGTCGTGCTTAACGAAGCGAGCGGGCACTACTTTAAATGGGCGGCCCACGATGATTTGATCGAGCCGGAATTCCTTGAGAAATGCGTCGCCGTGCTCGAGGAAGACCCAGGCTGCATCCTCGCCTACCCGAGGACTATCATCATCGATGCCGAGGGAGACGCGGTCAGCGGCTACATTGACTTTTTTGCGATCGACACGGAAGACGCCGCGCGGCGCCTTCGGCGGTACCTGGTCCCACCGGGGGGCGAGCCAAATCCGGTGTTCGGCGTTTTCCGGACCGAAGCACTGCAGAACCGGTTGGAGATGGGGCACTACGTGGGCTCTGATCGGGTGTTTCTCAGCCAGGTTGCAATGATGGGTCGCTCGAGATTGGTGCCAGCGCCGCTGTTCATGCGCCGCATCCACCCTGGCGTCTCGGTCAGCGTCAGCAAGAACCATCTGGAACTCACGCAATGGTTCACTGGGCGCAAAGCGCGCGGCTTGCGGTTTCGGAATCTGCGGCTGGTGCGCGAACTTTTCAGCGCTGTGCGCAATGCCGAACTGACGCCTGAAGAACGCAGAGGATGCTATCGTGTCCTGTTGAAATGGGTGTGGCTGACCAAGACAAGCACTCTCAAGGAACTTGCGATACCGCTATACCAGAATGGCCAGCCAACGGCGCTGGGTCGCTTTGTTAAGTCGCTCATGCAGCGTAAGTCAGGGCCTTCTGCGAGACGCGGTCTGTCTCGTTCCGGCCCGACCGATTGAGGCCATACGTATCCAACTATCGAGTTTTGCGAAGTCAGCAAGAGATGACCGAGCACGGCTGAATCGTGCCAGGAGGATAAAATGAAGACCGTTATCTTCGCTGGGGGCAAAGGCTCGCGGTTGATCGAAGAAACCCAGGTGCGCCCGAAGCCACTGGTGGAGGTCGGCGGCCGGCCGATTATCTGGCACATCATGCAGCACTTCTCGACCTACGGGCATGACGAATTCGTCATCGGTCTCGGCTACATGGGTCACATGATCAAGAAATACATCGCAGATCTTTGCCAGTATGGCGGCAATCTGCGCATCGACTTTGCCCGGCGCGAGATGCTTGGCCAGCGCCCGGACGAAAACGATGATCCGAGGCCACCTTGGATCGTCGACTTGATCGATACCGGCGAGGAGACCATGACCGGCGGGCGTCTCGCACGGCTGAGAAATTTCGTCGGCGACGATACCTTCATGCTGACCTACGGCGACGGAGTGTCGGACGTTGATATCGATGCGCTGGTAAGCTTCCATAAAAGCCACGGCAAGCTGGCAACCATTACGATGGTTCGGCCGCTGACCAGCTTCGGGCACTTAGATGTGCGCAAGAATGGATTGGTCGCCGGCTTCCAAGAGAAGCCCGCGACAGCCGCGGACTGGATCAATGGCGGGTTCTTCGTGCTCGAACCCGATGTCTTCGACGCCGTCGCCGATGTCAATGGCGACGACATTATGTGGGAGCTCGGACCGCTTCCGAAGCTAATGGAGATGGGCCAGCTGATGGCGTACCGGCACTCGGGGTTCTGGTACTGCATGGATCACCTGGCTGACAAACGGCTGCTTGAGGAGATGTGGAAAAATGGCGACCGACGATGGGCAACTTGGGAGAAAGACCGTTCTGGTAACGGGTCATCTGGGATACGTCGGGACAGTGGCAGTGCCGGTATTGGCCGCGGCGGGCATCCAAGTGACTGGGTGCGATATCAATCTCTTTGATCAGGCGGATTTCTTTCCTGGTGGCGAGATCGCCGACGTACCAAACCTCGCGAAGGATATTCGCGACCTGACACCGGAAGATCTGGAGGGTTTCGACGGAGTCGTCCATCTGGCAGCGCTGTCGAACGATCCGCTGGGCAAGCTAAAGCCGGGGATTACCCACGAGATCAACCACCTGGGCACCACCCATGTGGCAACGTGCGCGAAGCAGGCCGGGGTGCCGCGCTTCGTCTTTGCCTCGTCCTGCTCGAACTACGGCAAGGCCGGCGAGGGCATGATCAACGAGCACGGCGCGCTGAACCCGCAGACCGATTACGGCAAGTCCAAAGTCGAGGCCGAACGCGACCTGTCGACGCTGGCGGACGAGAGCTTCTGTCCGATCTCGCTGCGCTTTGCCACGGCCTATGGATTGAGCCCGCGGATGCGGTTCGACATCGTGCTGAACAATCTGACCGGCTATGCCTATTCCACCGGGAAGATCATGATGATGTCTGACGGCAGTCCTTGGCGGCCGATCGTCCATGTCGAGGACATGGCCCGGGCATTTGTCGCGGCCCTGGACGCAGATGCGGACGCGGTGCGCGGCCAGGCCTTCAATGTGTGCAAGACCGAACACAATTATCAGATCAAGGATCTGGCCGAGATCGTCGCCGAGACGGTGCCTGACAGCCGGATCGAATATGCGCAGGATGCCGGACCGGACAACCGCTCGTACCGGGTCAGTTCGGCCAAGATCGAACAGACAATTCCCGCCTTCGTCCCGCAATGGGATGCCCGCTCGGGCGCGAAGCAGCTCTACGACGCGGTGAAGCTCTACGACATCAAGACCAGCGACTTCGAGGGCCGCAAATACACCCGGCTGCAACAGCTTGAGGCACTGCTGGAAGAGGGCAAGATCGACGACGACTTCCGCCGCACGAGCCCACTGGAGCCGCTGCCGCGCTTGCGCGCAAATGGCGTGACCCATTGGCGCTCGCACGACAAATTCGCTGCCGATTGCGCCGCGGCCACCTGCCGGGTTGGCGGGAAGAAGGGCCTGTTGCCCGTTCTCGATCTCGGTCTGATGCCGAATTCGAACAGCCTGGTGGCGACCGAGAATCTTTGGAAAAAAGAAACCCGCTGGCCGTTGGAGATGGCTTTCAGCCCTGACACCACGCTTTGTCAGGTGGTCACGTCGGTCCCGCGCGAGGTTCTGTTCAGCGCCGACTATCCCTATTTCTCGTCAGTGTCGAAGGCACTGCTCGACCATTCCCGCTCCCATGTGGAGGACCTGATCGAGGGCCGGAAGCTGGGCCCGGACAATCTGGTGGTCGAACTCGCCTCGAATGACGGCTATCTGCTCAAGTATTTCGTCGAGAGCGACATCCCAGTGCTGGGTATCGACCCGGCACCGAAACAGGTCGATGAGGCCAACAAGATCGGCGTGCGCTCGATCTGCGCCTTCTTCGGCGAGGAGCTGGGCGCAAAGCTGCGCGCCGATGGCGAGGCCGCTGATGTGATCCTGGCCAACAATGTGGTTGGCCACGTGCCCGACCCGAACGATTTCGTCGCCGGCATGGCCGCGCTTCTCAAGGATGACGGTGCAGTCGTGGTCGAATTTCCCTACGTGCGGCATCTGATCGACCGGCTGGAATTCGACACGATCTATCACGAGCATTTCAGCTATTTCTCATGCACCTCGGCGCGCAATCTGTTCGCGCGGCACGGGCTGCATCTGAACGACGTGAAGGAAGTGCCGATCCACGGCGGCAGCATCCGCCTGACCTTCGGCAAGACCGCCGATCCGTCGGCCAAGGTCACCGAGATGCTGGCCGAGGAAGAGCACGTCGGCCTGACCACCGGCGAATACTATACGGCATTCGCCGACCGGGTGCGCCTGCTACGCTCGAAGGTCCGCGCGATGCTTACCGACTTCAAACGCAGCGGCAAGCGGATCGCGGGCTATGGTGCTGCCGCGAAGGGCACGATCGCCATCAACTATTTCGGCCTCGACGACAGCGTGATCGACTATGTGGTCGATCTCAGCCCGCATAAGCAGGGTCTCCACGTGCCGGGCGTCCGGATCCCGATCAAGCATCCGGACACGTTGGTCGAGGACCGACCCGACTACACAATCATTTTCCCATGGAATTTCGCTGACGAAATCATGGAACAGCAGAAAGCCTACACCGAGGGCGGCGGGCGTTTCATTACGCTGGTCCCCGAGATCGTGATCCACGACGGAGGATGAGGAGGCGAAAATGCAGTTCAAGCCAACGCCACTTGCCGGCGCGAAGGTGGTCGCATTGAACCCGATTGCGGACGACCGCGGCTCGTTCGCGCGGCTGTGGTGCTCGAAGCTTTCGCGTGAACAGGGTCTGTTCGCGCGGCCCGAGCAATGCAACGTTTCACGCAATCTTCGGAAGGGAACGCTGCGCGGCCTGCACTACCAAAAGCCACCGCATCTCGAGGCAAAGCTCGTGCGCTGCACTCAAGGCGCGATCTTCGACGTGATCGTTGATTTGCGTCATGACTCGGTCACCGCCGGAAAGTGGTATGGAACCAAACTTTCGGCGGACAGCCTAGATATGCTGTACATTCCAGAAGGGTTCGCCCACGGCTTCGTCACGCTTGAGCCAGACACCGAGGTTTTCTACATGATGTCGACCTCGTATGTCCCTGGAACGGAAGCAGGCATCCGTTGGAATGACGCAGACCTAGCAATAACTTGGCCGATCGCGCCCAAAGTAATCTCGGAGCGCGACAAGGCCTTGCCCAATCTCCGGGAAACCGGATTTTTGTCGTTACAATGAAGCGGGGGCGGCGTTGGTTGAAACCGATGCGTATGGCTAACCTGCTCTACTCATGGAGTAACTGAAATGCTCACCACGGTCCGACAGATCATCGGCTTGCTGTCGCCGCGAGAGCGGCGGCGCTTCGCGATTCTCGTCGGGATGATTCTAATGATGGGTCTTTTGGAGGCTGCGGGAATCGCGTCGATCTTCCCTTTCCTCATCGTTCTCTCTGACCCAACGGCCATCGAGACGAATGAATACCTAGCGAAGGCCTATGCATTAAGCGGGCTCCAGGACCCTCACGACTTCTTGATCGCCCTGGGCGGCGCAGTGTTTTTTGTCGTGGTGGTCGGGTTGGCCTTCAAGACGCTCACGATGTACGCGGTCATGCGGTTTGGGCACATGCGCAACTACACGCTGGGGCTCAACCGGTTCAAAAGCTATCTGGGCCGTCCCTATCACTGGTTCCTGTCGCACCACAGTGCGCATCTCGCCAAGAACATCCTGGCGGAAGTCGACGAAGTGGTGCGGGGCGCCATCATTCCCATCGCCTATATCCTGAGCTATGGCGTCATCCTGGTCTGCATCACCGCAGTCATCGTGATTGCAGACCCGATCGTGGCCCTATCCGCTGCCGGCGTGGTTGGCGGGTGCTATCTGGTCATTTCCATGCTCACGCGGAATATGCTGCTTGGCCTGGGGCGGGACCGAGAGCTCGCCAATCAACAACGATTTCACGTTCTGCACGAATGCTTCGGCGGCATAAAATATGTCAAGCTCCGTCATTTGGAGCGCGCGTTCACGGGCCGGTTCAACACATCCGCGATCCGCCTGGCGTCCTATCGGGCCAAGGGCGAGATTTTGTCCGAAACCCCGAAGTTCATCGTCGAGGGCTTGCTGATCGGCGGCATCATGATGGTGATCCTGGTAAAGCTGACCACCACTGGTGGCAACTTTGCCGAAAGCATGCCGGTTATCGGCCTGTTCGCCTTTGCCGGTGTGCGCTTGTTCCCGGCCGCCCAGAGGGTCTATCGCGGCGTCGCACAACTGCGCTTTGGGCATCACGCGCTACAATCCCTTATCCGGGATTTGGAAGACGCGCCTCCGGGCACCGTCACTGCTGACTTCGCCGGAAATACCGATGCCGAGCCTTTGCGGATGCGAGAATCCGTGAAGTTTGAGCGCGTGTGCTTCTCCTATCCGTCCAGCAACCTGCGGGTCCTCGAGGACCTATCCTTCGAGATCAAGGCCCACACCACGGTCGCTTTCGTCGGGAAAACCGGGTCAGGCAAAACGACGATCATCGACCTTATCCTGGGAATGCTCGAACCCAAGTCCGGCAAGATCGTAGTCGACGGCGTGACAATCGATCGCGAGATCCTGGAGCGCTGGCAATCTTCGCTGGGCTATGTGCCGCAGGACATTTTTCTCAGTGACGACACGATCCGGGGCAACATCGCCTTCGGTGTTCGGGCGGACAAGATCGATCATGAAGCGGTGGAACGCTCGGCGCGCATGGCCGAGCTGCACGACTTCGTCGCCAACCACCTCGAGGATGGCTACGACACGCAGGTCGGCGAGCGCGGCGTGCGCCTGTCGGGCGGTCAATGCCAACGGATCGGGATCGCCCGGGCGCTCTATCATAACCCGGACATTCTCGTCCTCGACGAGGCCACATCGGCCCTCGATGGCGAGACCGAACGCGCGGTCATGGATGCGGTCCACAATCTCTCGAAGGCAAAGACCATCATCCTGGTCGCCCACCGGCTGAGCACGGTGCGCCAGGCGGACAAGATCTTCCTGCTCGACCAGGGCGTCGTGAGTGCGTCTGGTACTTACGAAGAGCTGATGACGGAAAGCGAAAGCTTCAAGTCGATGGCGGGTAACGCGTCATAAGCGCCAGGCGGCGCTTGAAAAGCGATTGCCGAGACGCCCGGTCAATGGATCGGCGTCTACGTGTGGGTGTGGGATGAAAGCATCGAACGTAACCCGGTTCTTGAAGGACGACGTTCGGCCTTACCTTACCCGCACCAACAAGAAACCACTTTTGGTGCAGCTAAGAGAGGCCTGCGCGCTCTACCGCGAGTACCGGTATCTCCCCTACCACTATTTCAAGTCTTATCTTTGCGCGCGAAACGTACCCGAGAACGCTGATTTGTTGTCGTTCGTTCCGCCCATGATCATCCAGGAGAGCCTGGCCGCGCTGAATGCAACCGATCGCGAGGAACATCGGACGCGGATTGCCGACAAAGCGCAGTTTCAGAAATTGATGGAAGCCAACCAGATTGAATGCGTCGGCACCATTGCCACTATCGATGCCTCCGGTGGGATTCTGGACCATGCCGGAAACAGCATCGATCTGCCCACGCTGAAGGCGGCTGCATTGCGATTCGGACAACAAGTCTTCGTTAAGCCAAAGGACGCCGCGGGAGGGAAAGGTGCAGCCGTCATCGACGTCGGCTCGGATGCTTTCGCCACGATTCAAACCCTCAAGAGCTTCATTGTTCAGCCCGTCATCCGCCAGCATGCCGACTTGAACCGGTTGTTTCCGAAATCGATCAACACGCTGAGGATCGATACATTCCTGGAAGGCGGCTCATACACCCACAACGCCGCCGTGGTGCGGGTCGGTACTGGCGATCTGTTTGTCGACAACTGGGACAAAGGCGCGATCGCCGTTGGCGTCGAACTGGACACTGGCAGGCTGATGCGCACCGGTTGGCGTAAGAACAAGTTTGCCGATCAAAATGGCTTTGATGTTCACCCTGACACCGGCATCCGCTTCGATGGATATCAATTGCCGTTCTGGAGCGAGTCGAAGGATCTCGTCTGCCGGGCGGCCGAAACTCTCCAACCAATGAGAAGCCTGGGCTGGGATGTCGCGATCACAGATTCCGGGCCAATTCTGGTAGAAGTCAACGATGTCTGGGGCATAAACTTGATGCAGACCGCATGCGGCGGAATGAGGGACACTCCGATCGGCCAATATGCGCTGCACAGTCGCGGGCTTACCTGAGGTCACAAAGTCGAGGGCTTCTGCCGGAACCGTTGCCCAGTTAGGCAGTGCCGGCCTGCCCCTGATTTCCCAGCACTGCGAGAAATCAGATTTACGTTGGGACAAGCCAGGCCGGCTTCGGTAGCATTTTCCCGGCGGCAGTGCTCAGCCCAGCACCCAATCCCCGGCCTTCACTGATTGACTGCGACTTTGGTCGGCCGGGAGCGTCCGAATCCCGCAGCCATCGACACCTTACGCAGGACGCGGATGACCCGGTCCTGCTGCGCGGTCGTCATATCATGATAGCTCGGCAGGCAGATGCCGTGGTCCGAGAACTCGACCGCGTTCGGCGAGCCGGCGCGCGAGCCGAATGGCGGCAGGCTGGAAAGCGGCCAGAACACCACACGCGCGTCGATGTTTTCCTCGCGCATGGCATCGCGCAAATCTTCGCGGCTGATCCCCGCCCTTGCGTCGAACGCAACGATCGGGAGCCAGTACCCGCTCTCGCAATCAGTGCGGACCGGATTCATCCGGATGCCCGGAAGGCCCTTCAGATTCTCATGGTAGTGGTGGAAAATCTCGCGCTTGCGGGCAATCAACTCGTCCGCCCGCTCGACCTGGCCCAAGCCGATCGCCGCTTGAATGTTGGAGATTCGGAACTTGTAGCCCACGAGATCCGCCCAGAACTCGGCCGAGATTCCCGGTTTGCGGCCGTGATTTCCCAGATGGAGAACCTTCTCGTAGACCGCGTCGTCGTTGGTCACGAACATCCCGCCTTCGCCCGTAGTGAAGGTCTTGGTTCCGTGGAACGAGAAGGCACCGAAGCTGCCCATCGATCCGGCCCGCTTTCCCTTGTAGCTGGAGCCGAGTGCCTCTGCGGCGTCTTCGATGATCGCCAGACGATGACGCCGGGCGATCTGATTGAGCGCATCCATCTCGCACAAATTGCCGTAGATGTGGACGGCCGCAATGGCCTTGGTCCGCGGGGTAATCGCCTGTTCGACCTTTTCTGGGTCCAGGCACCATGAATCCGCCAGGACATCAACGAAGACCGGGCGCGCGCCAAGATGGACAACCGGTGCCGCAGTGGCGATCCAGTTGGTGTCAGCCATGATGACTTCGTCGCCAGGACCGATATCCAAAGCCGCCATGCCCAAATGCAGCGCTCCGGTGGCCGACGACGTGGCATAGGCGTGCTTCACGCCCAGATGCTCGGCAAAGGCCTTTTCGAAGCGATGGATGTAGTCATAACACTGCGCGCCCCAGCCGGTGCGAACGGCATCATCGGCATAGGCGATCTCGCGATCGTTGATGGACGGCTTGGTGTAGAGAATGCGGTCCGTGTCGGTCATTGCACTTACCCCCCGGGCAATCGTTAGGCAGACTCGTTCTGGCACGCGACACGAGAATTCATTTTTCATTATAGTTTCCATGGCCGTGCAGAACAACCCTGACATTTATAATTGAAACTTTGCGCTTGAGACCTCGTATTCCTAGGCCAAAGGCGCGCTCCACCACGCTCAAGCAACCACCGTCGCAGGGTTATACGTGTGCGAGCCCGATAGTCCGTCAGAAGTAATTCAACTTTTCATTGTGCCAAGTCCAAATTCTCCACTTCTCGAAATGGCCTCCCGCGCTGAAGGGTGCGGCCTCGAGGACCATTGCCCGCATCAAATATGTGATTAGAGTGCTGTGATCAGGCCCGAGCTGTGTTCGGCTGCTCACGCCGGTCTAGTCGGCCGTGGATGCGGCGGAGCCCCGAGAATGGAGGACACGATGGATTACGAAGCCTTCTTCCAAGCGCGCCTCGATGCGCTGCGCGAGGAGGGGAATTATCGCGTCTTCCACGATATCGAACGACGAGCGGGCGCTTTCCCGCGTGCTACGCGGCATGGCGCTGACGGAGTGGGCGAGGTCACCGTCTGGTGCTCGAACGACTATCTGGGCATGGGTCAGCACCCGGATGTCCGAGCAGCCATGGTGACCGCGATCGAATCGGGCGGTGCCGGGGCGGGCGGCACACGGAATATCTCCGGCACAAATCACCATCACGTCCTGCTGGAGCAAGAGCTCGCCGATCTCCACCACAAGGAGGCCGCGCTGCTGTTCACCTCGGGCTATGTCTCGAACTTCGCATCGCTTGGCACGCTGGGCGCGCGGTTGCCGAATGCCGTGATCCTGTCCGACGCCAAGAACCACGCCTCGATGATCGAGGGGATCCGCCACTCGCGCGCCGAGAAGGTAATCTTCGCTCATAACGACCTCGGCGACCTAGAAGCGAAACTGGCGGCAATAGACCCGGCCCGGCCCAAGCTGATTGCCTTTGAGAGCGTCTACTCCATGGATGGCGATATCGCGCCCATCGGTGAGATCTGCCATCTGGCCGAAAAATATGGCGCGATGACCTATCTGGACGAAGTCCACGCTGTTGGACTCTATGGGCCGCGTGGCGGCGGCGTGGCCGAGCACGACGGGGTGATGGATCGGGTGACCCTGATCGAGGGGACGCTTGCCAAGGCCTACGGCGTCGTCGGCGGCTATATCGCGGCCTCGGCCGCACTGTGTGATTTCATCCGTTCGTTCGCCAGCGGGTTCATCTTCACGACCGCCCTGCCACCCGCAGTGGCCGCGGGCGCCCGTGCATCGGTTCGGCATCTGAAGGAAAGCCAGAGCGAACGCGCGCGACAGCGCGAGACGGTGGCCAAGGTACGCGCGCGGCTGGACGCGATCGGTATTCCGCACCTGGACAACCCCAGCCACATTATCCCGGTCATGGTCGGCGATCCGGTGAAGTGCAAGATGCTTTCGGACATCCTGCTGGACGATTACGGGATCTACGTGCAGCCGATCAACTACCCCACGGTCGCCAAGGGTACCGAGCGCCTGCGGATCACGCCGTCGCCGGTGCACACCGATGCTGATATCGACAGGCTGGTCGATGCGCTGGGCGCTCTTTGGAGCCAGTGCGCGCTGCAACGCGCGGTTGCGTAATCACGGACGATGTCGATCGCCGACGCTGAAGCCCTGCTCGACGGGATCAATCACTGGGTCGCGATTGAGAGCAAAAGCGACGACCTGCCTGGCATCACCCGGATGATCGAAACCGCGGCCGCGGACTTTCAGGCCGCCGGCATGGATGTCGATGCCATCCTCGGGCGCGATGGGTGTGGCCCCCATTTTCACGCCGCCGCGCCCTGGAACGACCAGCGGCCCGGCGTGCTGGTGCTCTGCCACCTGGATACGGTCCACCCACCAGGTACGCTAAAGCTGAATCCGATCCGAATCGAGGGTGACCGGGCCTATGGGCCTGGGGTCTATGACATGAAGGGCTGTGTCTTCATCGCCCTTCAGGCGGCCGCGGGCTTGATCGCCGAGGCCCAGGCGACGCCCCTGCCCCTACGGTTCCTGGTCGTCTCGGACGAGGAGATCGGCAGCCCGACCTCGCGCCACTTGATCGAGGCCGAAGCAGACCGGGCGAAATACGTGCTGGTGGTCGAACCGGCAAGGGACGGCGGCAAGTTGGTGACGGCGCGGAAGGGCTCGGCGCGGATGGTCCTGAGCGCACGCGGCAAGCCGGCGCATTCCGGGGTCAGCCACGGCGCCGGGGAAAGTGCGATCCTGGAGATCGCCCGCCAGATCACCGACCTGGAGGCGATGACCGACTACGAACGCGGCACCACGGTCAATGTGGGCCTGATCCAGGGAGGGACTGGGGTCAACGTGGTACCCGAACATTGCACGGTCGAGATCGACTTGCGCATGACCGAGCCCGAGGACGGCGACGCGCTGGTCGAGCGGATCCGCAGGCTGACGCCCTACAATCCAGCGGTAACCCTGACGGTTGAGGGCGGTCTCAATCGGCCGCCCTACCGGAAATCGAACTCGATCTCGGCTCTGTTCGAGCATGCAAAGGGGTTGGCCAACGAGTTGGGAATCGATCTGATTGACACCTTCACCGGCGGCGGCAGCGACGGGAATTTCACAGCCTCACGGGCACCGACGCTCGACGGAATGGGGGTCGACGGGGCGGGCGCCCATACACTGGACGAGCACCTGTTCGTCACGTCCCTGGTGCCGCGGATGCGGTTGCTCAGGCGGATGTTCGAGACGTTGGAATAGCCGAAGGTAGATTTTATCCACCAAAGTTTGCACCTCAGACTCGCAAAGCCATCCCGTCGCGGCCCGGGTCCGCGCCTCCGTCCCAGCCCTCAGCGGTGCGCCTGAGCGCGTGAACGCCGGCGAAGTGATAGCTGAGCGCCGAGCGGCGGGTGGGGTAGCCCATCGCCTGCAACCCGGCCTCGGTGCGGCGCAGGATGCGGTTGGTGAGGTCGATCGTGTCAGACGTGGTGCAAAAGCGCGGCGCGGCGACCGCCTCCGTCGCGCTCATGCCGAAATCGACCGCATTGAGGATGCCCTGTAAGACCCCCATGGTGATGAAGGTGCCGCCAGGCGCGCCGATCACGAACCAAGGGTCGTCCCCATCGAAGAGAATTGTCGGGCACATCGCCGTAAAGCGCGACTTGCCGGGCGCAAGCGACCCTGCGCGGCCAGGGCGCGGGTCGAACACCCCCATGCAACCATTATACATGAAGCCCAGACCTGGCGTGACCACGCCCGAGGGCATTCCAATCGAGTGGGTCAGCGAGACGCAGGTCCCTGCCCCGTCCACAACGCAGATATGGGTCGTGTCCTTCGACTCCTTACCGCCGGGATTCAGCCGGGTCACATGGGTCTTCTCGCCCTGGCGGATGCGGTCGGCCATCCGCGCCGCATACTCCTCCGAGGTCAGTTCGGCGACCGGCACGTCGAAGAAGGCTGGATCGCCCACACGCGTGTCCTTGTCGACTGTGGCGATCTTCATCGCCTCGGACACTGTCGCGATGTACTCGGGCGAATTGTGGCCCATCGCGGCGAGATCGAAGTTCTCGAGGATATTCAGCATCTCGAGGATCATGATGCCGCCACCGGGCGGGTGATTGGTGGCAACCCGGTGGCCACGGTAAATGCCCCACAGGGGCTGCGCCTCGGCCGCCTTGACGGCGGACAGGTCGTCAGCCGCAAGATGCCCGTCATTGGCCGCCATGTCGGCGGCGATCTCGGCGGCGATGGCGCCGGTGTAGAAATCGCTCGCCCCGTGCTCGACGATCCGGCGGAGGGTGCGGCCCATATCCGGGTTCTTCAACAGCTCGCCGACGCGGCGAATGGTGCCATCGGGCTTTACATAGATCGCGCGGGCGCCTGGATTGCGGGTCAGGTAGTCGGTGTGGGCGATCCGGCCACCGGAAGCCGCTTCATTCCAGAATGCACTCACATGGGGCCGGATCTGAAATCCTTCCTCGCAATAGGTGATGGCGGGATTGAGCAGATCCGCGAGTGGACGGGTTCCGAACCGGTCCAGCGCCGTTGCCAATGCCTTCAGGCTCATGGGCGTGGTGATCGACTGGTAGCCTACCTCGTTGACCTGACCCTCCAGCAGGAAACCGAAGCCGTCCTCGGCCTCGCCCAGAACGATGTCCTGCCACATGTCCGGCTTGACCGCGGCGGGCGCGCGGCCGTGGAAGTCGATGAATTGATGCGCGCGCCTCTCCGGCATATAGACCTGCATCGAACCGAAGCCGGCTATGCCGCACATCAGTGGGTCGACCGCGGTCTGAACCAGTGCGCAAGCCACCGCCGCGTCGACTGCGTTGCCGCCGTCGCGGAGCACGTCGGCACCGGCCTCGACCGCCTCTGGCTGCGGGGCTGTGATGATCCCTTTCATGGCTTGCGCACCTCCGGGTCGCCGAGATCCCGGTATAGACCGGCCATCAGCCCCAGCGCCTCACGGCAAAGCGGCAGCAGAACATGCTCGTCCGGCGCATGCTGCGAGCAGGCGGTGTAGGAATGCGGGATCCAGATCGCGGGCAGGCCCAGAAGATCGGTGAAAAGATCATTGCAGATAGAACCGCCCATCTGCGGGATGATCGCGGGCGGCTGGCCAGCGCCGCGTTCGATCGCCCGCCGGACCCAAACTGCCCAAGGGTCATCTAGTTCGGTGCGGCTAGCGCCAAAGCCCGCCGCGTTTGCCTCTGGCGGTGGCGCGACCTCTACATGGGCGAAGCCCTGGGCGTCGAGATGGCGGCGGAGCGCAGGCAGAATGTCTTCCACGTCTGTTCCGGAGATGTAGCGGAGCTGGCAATGGGCCCTGGCCTGCGGCGCGATCGCGTTGACCGGGCTTTGCGGATTGCCCGACGTCATGGCGAGCACAGCAAACGAGTTCCATGCATAAACATTCTCGGCCGGCGTCAGGCCGGGCTCGCCCCAATCACGGTCGACTTGCGGTCCATCCGGGCCTCCATCGAGTTCGACACCCTTCAGCGCATCGCGCACCGCGTTGCTCATTTGCGGCGGCAGCCATTCCTCGATCAGAATCTGGCCCTTGGGCGAGACTATGGTCGAGATGGCATGGGAAAGGATCGCCGCCGGGTCGGCCAGCGCCCCGCCCCAATTGCCGGAGTGATGGCCGCCCTCGCGAAGATGGCAGACCAGGTCGAAGTTCTGAGCGCCCCTCGCGCCGAGGCTGACGGTCGGCCGGTCGGCACGGACCCGCGGGCCGTCCGAGGCGATGAACACATCCGCGGCAAACGCCTCGATATTGGCCTCGATCACCTCGCGGACGCCGGCCGAGCCGTTCTCCTCACCGGTCTCGATCATGAATTTTGCGTTGAAGCCGAGCGCGCCGCGGGTTTGCAGAACCGCGTCGATCGCGGCCATGTTGATCGAGTGCTGACCCTTGTTGTCGGCGGTGCCCCGGCCGTAGAGCCGGTCGCCGTCGCGTGCGGTGGTCCAGGGGCCGGCACCCTTGGTCCACTGGTCATCAAGGCCGCGGATCACATCGCCATGGCCATAGCCAAGCACGGTCGGCAGGCCGTCGCCCTCGTGGCGTTGCGCCAGCAGTACCGGGCCACAATCGGCGATCGGATTGTCGAAGACCTGCGTCTCGAACCCCATCGCGGCGAAAGCCGGGACCATTTCATCCGCCAGATAACGGGCACAGTGGGGCAGACCCGCCGTCGTCTGGCTTTCCGAAGGAATGGCGACACGGCGGGCAAGGTCAGCCTCGAAAGAGCCAGTGTCAAAGTGGTCGATTGCGCGGGCTATTGCATCACTGCGGCTAGGCATCGGCGGCACCCTCTGTTTGATCGAGGGTCAGGGTCCATGCGGCGCGGCGCAAGGTCAAGCCAGTAAGAAGCGCGGCGCCCAAATCGGGCGCCGCGCATGTTCAGTGCTCGGGAAAGCTGGCCTAGGCGCTACTTGCCGTCGTTCCCGTTGCCCCCGCCATTGCCGTTCCCGCCTCCATTGCCGTTGCCGCCACCATTTCCATTGCCGTTGGTGCCTGGGCCGCCGGGGCTGCCTGGGTTATCGGAGTCGGTGTTGCCTTGGCCATTTTCGCCACCGTTGTCATTCTCGTTGCCGTTGCCGTGGCCGTTGTTGTCGCCGCCATTGCCGTTGCCGCCGCCGTTACCGTTGCCACCGCCATTGCCGTTACCTCCTCCGGTATCGCCTCCGCCGGTGTCGTTACCACCGCCAGTGTCATTACCGCCACCGGTGTCGTTACCGCCGCCAGTATCGTTGCCACCGCCAGTGTCATTACCGCCACCGGTGTCGTTGCCACCACCAATATCGTTGCCACCGCCAGTGTCGTTACCGCCGCCGGTATCGTTGCCACCGCCGGTATCGTTGCCACCGCCGGTATCGTTACCACCGCCAGTGTCGTTCCCACCGCCATTATCGTTGCCGCCGCCGTTGTCCTCGCCGCCTTCCTGGCCACCGGGATTGCCCGGGCCCGCGTCGGACACTGCGCCGGTCGGGCGCTTGAGCAGGCAGGCGATATCCCATTCCAGGCACTCATCCACGGTTTGGGTGATCACCGGGCCGTCGGTGTCCGCCTTGGCAAGCTGCAGCTCGCTCACATTGATCGAAACGGGCTGATTGATCGTCGCGGTACAGGCTGCAATTAGACCGACCGCACCTAGCGTTCCCGCGGCGAGCCTGATCGCCCGCGCGAACGCGGCCTGGCGGTCAGGCGCCGATTGATTCTCGCAACTTCCAAATTTGTTCTCAACCGAAGATCGCTGACGCCCTGCACTCAAAGAAACATCCTGATGTACCGACTTCCGCATGACCAGCACCCTTCCCACAACGTGTAAGCGACCCATTCTCACTGAAGACAACTTTAGCGAGAAAAGAAGGCAACAACGAGATAAACTTCGCCGAAAATGTGACAGTAAATAGTTAAAATTAATGCGTTTTTTTATGAAACTGTCCTATGCTCGAAGCGCTCATCCACGGTGATCCGCGCGCTGCTTTAAGGGCCTGTTTCGAGTTTCCATGTCTACTTTCCGGACGCGCGAAAGGCCGCGTGAATTCATCACAGAACGTATGAGATTCGGGGACCTTCCGCCGCCCATGGCATGGGGGTGGCGGCGCGCGTTTCCGGACATTAAGGTTTGGTTAAAAAGGGACAAATCTGGCTCATGCATCAGCGGGGACGCTCGACCATCGCTGCCGTCCTGACCTGGGCGCTGGCCTGGGTGGCAGGACATGTCACAGCGGGCGCCGAACCGGCGCAGCGGCGCCAATTCGTGGCGCCTCCGCCTGGATTCGCCGAGGCCTGCAAGCGCTATCGCTGGGTCTGCGAGGATCGCGGCCGCGGTAGGACCGGAATAGGCGAGCTGCTGCCCATCGCTGAGCGGATCAACCGGCGCGTTAATACCTCGGTCCGCGAGTTGACCGACGCCGAGAATTACGGTGCCGCGGACTATTGGACGCTGCCCCGGAATGGCAGTGGTGATTGCGAGGACTTCGTTCTGCAAAAGTTCAACTTGCTGCTGGCCGCAGGCGTCGATAGCCGGGACTTATCAATCGCCGTTGCGCTCAACGGGCGAGGCGAAAACCATGCTGTCCTGGTGCTGCATCACCCAAAGGGGGATCTGGTGCTGGACAATCTCACATCGCAGATCCGGCCCTGGAACCAGACCGGCTACCGGTTTCTGGCCATGCAGACCAGCGCCGACAAGCAACGTTGGGAAGTGGTCGCCCACCAACCACGGGATAGCCAAATTCTGGCCCAGCGCTAGTCACGAAGATTGCCGATATTGTCGCAGTGATTCGTCTCTAAGTGGAATTTATTCGTTTCACTTGGAAACTCAAATACAGTGAAAATACTCGCAAAGCACCTCTGAATCATGATTCATTGGTATATTCGGTTTCACATGCGCATTCTTGGCATGAAATCATTGTAATGCATCATTAGTTGATTTAATGTCTATTTGTCGCCACGATTTATTCCCTAGGGCGTGGAGACGGGTGTGTATGCGTTCGTAAGTGTGCCAATGAGTTAGCGTAGGTGGCCGCCTCCAATTGTCTGGTGGGCGGCCACTGGCGTTTTGAGATCCCGATTTCGATAGATCAGCGTGATTGCGCCAATGGCGCAAACCTTTGCGGTTGCCGATGGATCGGACTCCTGTCCAAGATCGCCACCAAGTGTGCAACATGCTTGAGGGGATCAGCGCGGTATGGATGCCGGCCAACGACGCCGCGGACGCAAAGCCCGCCAGGGCACTGAGGAAAGCGCCGCCGCGGCCGCGTGGCCCGGCGTCACGGGCGGGCATTACCGGCCGTTGAGCGATGCGGAAGAACGCGCCGTCCATGCAGGCGCGCTTTCCCTTCTCGACGATCTGGGGCTCAGCCAGGCGATCCCCTCGATGATCGAGCGCGTCACCGCGCGCGGCGGGCGAATTACCGCCGACGGTCGGTTGACCTTCCCACGCGCGTTGGTCGAGGAAATGATCGCCGATGTCCGGCGCGACGTGGTGCTGCACGGCCAGCGGCCGGGCTTGGAATTGGATCTGTCTGGCGCGCGCGTCCATATGAGCTCGGGCGGCGCCGCGCCCGAGGTCGTGGATCTGTTGAGCGGGAAGTACCGCGCGGCCACGACGCGCGACCTCTATGATGCGGCGCGTCTGGTCGATGCGCTGGACCATGTGCACCATTTCAGCCGGTCTCTCGTCGCACGTGATGCACCGGACAATCGGGCGCTGGACATCAACACTGCCCATGCCTGTCTGGCCGGCACGTCGAAGCCGGTCTCGATAAGCGTGACCGAGGCGCGCAATGTCGAGGACATCGCCAAGATGTGCCATCTGATCGCGGGTGGCGAGGCTGCCTTCCGCGCCCGACCCTTCCTGACGGTGATGGTCTGCCATGTCGTGCCGCCCATGCGCTTTGCCGAGGAGGCGTGCGAGACGCTGGAGGCCGCGGTCGAGGCGGGATTTCCGGTCCAACTCATCTCGGCGGGTCAGGCCGGGGCGACCTCGCCTGCCCCTCTGGCGGGCTCGCTGGTCCAGGCGGTGGCCGAGACTCTGGCCGGCATGGCCTTCGCCTGGTTGATCGACCCCGGCGTGCGCGCAATCTTCGCGCCAAAGCCCCTAGTCGCCGATCTGCGCACGGGCGCCATGTCCGGCGGCGGCGGCGAACAGGCAGTGCTAATGGCGGCCGGCGCCCAGATGGGCCGGTTCTACGACCTGCCAACCAGTTCGATCGCCGGGATCACGGATGCCAAGACGGCGGATGCGCAGCATGGCTACGAGAAAAACCTGGCGGTTTCGTTGGCCGCTCACGCGGGCTGCAACCTGGTGACCCAGGCATGCGGGATGCAGGCGAGCCTGCTAGGGGTCTCGCTGGAAGGCTATGTGGTCGACAACGACATGCTGGGCGGAATTCTGCGAAGCATTCGCGGGGTCGAGGTGACTGACCAGAACCTGGGGCTCGACGTGATCGCCGAGGTTTGCCGCGGCGAAGGACACTATCTGGGCCATGCCCAGACATTGGCGCGGATGAAGTCGGACTACGTCTATCCTGAAATCGGCGATCGCGGGACGCCAAAGGATTGGGAAGCGGACGGGGGGCGGGATATGCGGACACGCGCGATCGAGCGGACGCGCGAGATTCTGTCCGCGCACTATCCGGACCATTTGCCGGATGCGGTGGACCGGGATCTGCGAGCAGGTTTCGATTTGCTTCTATCGCGCCGCGACATTGGACGGGGGGAAGGGATGAGCAATCAGGTAACGGGCGGCGAGGCAGTCTACCGGGTGCTGGAAGGCGCCGGGATCGACACCGTCTTTGGGCTTCTGGGCGGCTCGATGCTGGAGCTTTACGACGCGATACATGGCGGGAACGCAATCCGCTATGTCGGCGCGCGGGACGAGCGGGCCGCGGGGCACATGGCCGATGCCTGGGCGCGGGTGACGGGCAAGCCGGGCGTCGTGCTGGGCGCCCAGGCCGGGCCAGGCGTCGTCAACCTGGTGACCGCCGTCGCCGAGGCACATCTGGCCTATTCGCCGCTGGTGGTGCTGGCCGGCTCGATCAGCCGGTCCGATCTCGGCAAGGACACGTTCCAGGAGCTGGATCAGGTTGCGTTGTTCCAGCCGATCGCCAAGCGTTCGATCCTGGTGAGCGATCCAGCACGGCTGCCGGCCATGGTGGCGGACGCAATCCGCCTGGCGACAAGTGGGCGGCGCGGGCCAGTGGTACTGCATGTGCCACGCGATCTCTGGTCTGCCGAGATCGATGCGCCTGAGGCGGGGCCAATCGCAATCGCCCGCTCGGGACCGCCGGCAGCAGCAGACCTGACCACCATCGCAGGGTTGATCGGGGATGCCCGCCGCCCAGTGATTGTCGCCGGGGGCGGGTTGAAATGGGCGGGCGGGGCCGAGGCGCTCGCCGCCCTAGCCGAAGGGTTGAAAATGCCGGTCGTCGCCTCGACCGGGCACGCGGATGTCATGCGCCACGGGCATCCCCTCTTCGCCGGCCAAGCGGGGCCGCGCGGCAACGCGGTTGCCAGCCGGCTGACCCGCGAGGCTGACCTGATCTTGGTGATCGGTGCGCGGCTGGCCTTCAACTCGACTTTCCTGAGCAACGACTATGTCAGTGCATCCGCCAAGATCGTGCAAATCGACATCGAGGGCAGCGCCGTCGGGCGTTACTTCCCGGTGGCCGTTGGTGTACAGGCGGATGCCAGGGAGAGCGCTCAGGCGGTCCTGGCGGCCTGTGCGGGAGCGGACACCACCGCATGGATAGATTGGCTACAGGATTTCGGAAACGACCGCGCCGCGCTGGACGCGGAGCGCGCAGCGGAGGCCTCGGACAATTCCGTACCAATGCATCCACGCCGGGTGCTGGCCGAAATCCGGGCCGCCCTGCCAGAGGACGCCATCGTGACCCTCGACACCGGCAATGCCTGCCTGCAAGCCGCCGACCGGCTGGCGCACTACCAGGCTCCGGGGTTGATCACGCCATTGGATTTTGGGCTGGTCGGCTTCGGATATGCGGCCGCGCTGGGAGCACAGGCGGCGACGCCTGACCGGCCCGTCATTTCGGTGATCGGCGATGGCGGGTTCGGCTACACCATGGCCGAGGTTACCACCGCCGTGCGCTACGGATTGCCCGTGGTGGCCGTCGTGCTGGACAATGGCGCGTGGGGCGCCGAGAAGGCCTATCAGCAGTCTTTCTTCGGCGGCCGGCTGCTGGGCGCCGAGATCGACACGCCGCCTTTGGACAAGGTCGCCCAGCTTTGCGGAGGCGCGGGCTACGCGGTCGACGAGCCAGACACGCTTGGCACGGCGCTGCTAGACGCCATCGCCGCGAAGAAACCAGCGATCATCCATGTGAAGATCGACCCGGAGGCGCTGAGCCCGCTGCGCAAGGATCTGTTCAAGCGGTAGGTTGGGCACTCCGCGCCCACGCCCTCCGGGTGATCTCTTCCCATGGTGGGTCGAAAACCCACCCAAACCGCTACCCGCCGACCAGCGATCGGAGCTGCGACGACGCCACGGCCAGTTTCGAGACGCTAAGCGTGCCGCCTTGGCGCAACTCGCCGATCAGCCGATCCGCGCGGTCCGCCAGCTCCGCATTCTCGGCGCACCATTTCTCAATGCTCTTGGCGCCGGGCTTGGCTCCCTTGATCGCCAGCGCCGCAGCGCCGATGGCCGATTGCTGAGCGCGGATATCGCCCATGAGGCGCCCGAGAGCGATCCTCTCCCAATGGTCAGCGGGCCCGATCTGGCGCGCCGCCGATCGCAACCAGTCCAGTCCGAACCGCGCGCCCGCGGCAAAGTAGTTCGCCGCCACATCGGCTACATCGCGGTTCATTCGGCTGGCGACGTCGATCACATCGAACGTGCCACCTAGCAGCTCAAGCCCCGCCACCTTCTCCGCCAGCGCCTTGGGCGCGCCCTTCTTCGTCAATTCCAGGGCGCGCTGGCCAAGGCGTTTTTTCGAAAAGGCGGTAATCTCGTCCCCGGCCCTGTCGGCAATCATTTGAACGCCGGGGCGATAGAGGCTGATCGCATCGCCGATAGGCAGCTCGCCCCCGCCCTGCAATAGGCGCAGACTCTGCGCCGCGGCCATGTCCGACAGCGCCAGATGCATATCGGTCTGGCAGTCCGCCGGCACCTTGTTATCGAGCGCATTGATCTCGCCCCCGATCCCGGGCAGGCCGAAAACCTCGCGTGCGATCATGAAGGCGCGCACGGTCTCGGGGATCGAGGCGCCTGTTTCCTCGCGCAGCCGGTTGTAGAGCGAGGGGCCGACCTCATTCACAAAGGCATTGGCAGCGACCGTGGCGATAATCTCGCGGCGCAGTCGGTGCTTCTTCAGCACCGCCTTGTATTTCTCACGCAATGGTGTCGGCATGTAGTCGATAAGCAAGTGCTCCATATAGGCATCATCCGGCACGTCGGATTCGTCGAGCTCCTGGAAGATTGTGATCTTCGCATAGGCGACCAGCACCGCGATCTCGGGCCGCGTCAAGCCGCGCCCCAATTCACCGCGCTCGATGATCTCTTCCTCCGAGGGCAATTGTTCGACCGCACGGTCAAGCCGATCTTCCGCCTCGAGCGCGCGCATCAGGCGGGCATGTTCTTCCAGCATCCCCTGCGCCCGCGCCTCGGCGAGCGAGATCGCCAGCGTCTGATGGTAGTTGGTCTTGAGCACCAGGTCGCCGACCTCGTCGGTCATCTTAGCCAGCAGGTTGTTGCGCTGCTTTTGCGTCATATCGCCGGCGCCGACCACGGCGCCCAAGGCGATCTTGATGTTGACCTCGTGGTCCGAGCAGTCAACGCCAGCCGAGTTATCGACGGCGTCGGTGTTGATCTTGACCCCGTGCGCGGAAAGCTCGATCCGGCCCAGCTGAGTTACGCCTAAATTGGCGCCCTCGCCAATCACTCGGGCACCAACCTGCGGCGCATCGACCCGGATATTGTCGTTGGCCCTGTCGTCCGCCTGGGCATGCGTTTCGTCGGATGATTTGATGTAGGTGCCGATGCCGCCAAACCACAACAAGTCCGATTTGGTCTTCAGGAGAGCATGGATCAGCTCAGCCGGCGTGACCTGATCGGATTTCAGCCCTGTCATTGCCTGAATCTCTGGCGTCAGCTTCACCGACTTCGCCGCGCGCGGGAATATCCCGCCACCCTTGGAGATCAGCTTCTTCTCGTAGTCCTGCCAGCTCGAGCGCGGTAAATCGAACAAGCGTTGGCGCTCGGCGAAGCTTTTCTTCGTGTCTGGGCTGGGGTCGATGAAAATGTCCCGGTGATCGAACGCGGCGATCAGCTTGATCTGATCCGAAAGCAGCATCCCGTTGCCGAACACGTCGCCCGACATGTCGCCACAGCCTATCGCGGTGAAGGGCTGGGTTTGGCTATCGTGGCCAAGCTCGCGGAAGTGGCGCTTGACCGCTTCCCAGCCGCCCTTGGCGGTGATGCCCATGCCCTTGTGGTCATAGCCGTTCGAGCCGCCAGAAGCGAAGGCATCGTCCAGCCAGAAGCCATAGTCCGCAGCGACCCCGTTGGCGTAATCCGAGAATGTCGCTGTTCCCTTGTCCGCAGCAACGACCAGATAGGGGTCGTCCTCGTCCCGCCGGATAACCGACTCGGGCGGCACGATTTTCAGGCCATCCAGGTTGTCGGTGATGTCCAACAGCCCCGATAGAAAGGTCTTGTAGGCCCGCACGCCCTCGGCGACGAATTCCTCGCGGGTACCGCCGACCGGCAGCTTCTTGGGCAGGAACCCGCCTTTAGAGCCGACGGGCACGATAACCGCGTTCTTGACCTGCTGGGCTTTCACCAGACCCAAGACCTCGGTGCGGTAGTCCTCCTTGCGATCCGACCAGCGCAGGCCGCCGCGCGCGACCGGCCCGCCACGCAAGTGCACGCCCTCGATCCACGTCGAATAGACGAAGATCTCGCGCCATGGCCGAGGTAGAGGCAGGTCATCGAGCTCGTCGCATTTGAACTTGAACGACACGTAAGGCTTCTGTGATCCGTCGGCGGCGGGCTGATAGTAGTTGGTTCTCAACGTCGCCTGGATCGCATTGCGGAAGCGGCGCAGGATGCGGTCGACGTCAAGGCTGGCAACGGCCTCGAGTGCGTCCTCGATCTGTGTGGCGACCTTTCGGGCGGCGCTACTGCGTGCCTTGTCGCTCTCGCCACCCGCCGGGTCGAAGAGGGTGTGGAAGAGCGAGACCAGCGATTGGGCGATTCCCGAATTGTCCGCCAGCGCGTCCTCCATGTATTCGACCGAATACGGAATCCGCGCCTGACGCAGGAACCGGCTATAAGCGCGCAGCAGCACGGTCTCTCGTGCACTGAGTCCCGCCACAAGCACCAGCCGGTTCAACGGATCGTCGTCGGCGGCTCCGGACCAGACCGATGCGAAGGCGTCCTCCAATTTCTCGCGCACGTCTGTCAGCTCGATATCCGAGCCATCCTCGGATTCCATGTAGAAATCGTGCAGCCAGATCGCGTCGGACTCGTTGCGCATGATCTCGAAGGGATGCTCCTCGAGGATGCGGAACCCCATATTCTCGAGAACCGGCAGGCAGTCGGACAGCGGCACCGGCGTGCCGAGCCGGAAGAGCTTGAATCTGATCGAGTTGTCCGGATCCTCGAGGCGACGGTAGAACTTGAGCCCCATCGGGCCTTCGTCGGTCAACTCCTCCATCTTCTCGATGTCGTCGATCGCCGTCACGGCGTTGAAGGCGCCTCGATAGGCCGGGGCGAAGCCACGTTGGTAGTGGGCGTGCAGTCGGTTGCCCTCGTGTTCGCCCAAGCGCTCGATCAGCGCTTCCTGTAGGACGTCGGACCAGTCGCGCACAGCCTCGGTGATGCGGCTCTCGACCTCGGCCATGTCGAAATCGGGAATTCCGCCGCTGAGCGTCGCAATCACGAAATGCGTCCGCGCCAGGGCCTCGTCGGCGAACGACGTGGTCCAGGTCGCGACCCGACCGCCGAACGCGTCGGACAGGATATCGCCCAACTTGACCCGAAGCTCGGTGTTGTAGCGCTCGCGCGGGGCATAGACGAGGCATGACAGGAACCGATTGAACCGGTCCGGGCGCACGAAGAGGCGCGTGCGCGGCCGGGTCGCCAAATGCAGGACGCCCATGGCATTGCGGTACAGCTGGTCCTCGGAGGCTTGGAACAGCTCGTCGCGCGGATAGGTCTCGAGCACGTTGGTCAGTGCCTTGCCGTCATGGCTGTTGGGTGCGAATCCAGCGCGCTCGATCACCCGCACCACCTTCTGACGCAAGAGCGGGATGCTCCGCGGGCTGCGGTTGTAGGCGGCCGAGGTGAAATGGCCGACGAAGACATGCTCGCCCGTGACCGCGCCCTTCTTGTCGTAGCACTTAACCCCGATCAGATCGAAGTGAGCGGTCCGGTGGACGGTCGAGCGCCGGTTCGCCTTGAGGATCAGAAGCGGAGAACCTTCGGCGAGGAATGCGTCCATTTCGGGCGACCAGTCGGCAAAGTTGCCATCGACATCGCGCAGCACAGTGTAGTTCGGGTCGCGCATCAGACCCAGACCGCTGCCCCTGACGACGCTGGCACCCTTCTTCGAGCGCGGGCTCATCTTGTATTCGCGGCAGCCGAGGAAGGTGAAATGGTTCTGGGCCAGCCATTCAAGAAACTCGCAGACCTCCTCGGTCTCGGCGGCAACCCTTTTCGGAGCTTGGGCCTTCAGTTCCTCGGTTGTCTGGGTCAGGCGCTCCATCATCGCCCGCCAATCCTCGACCGCGACGCGGACATCGATCAGAACCTGGCGCATGTCGCTTTCGACTTGAGCCAGCGTCTGGTCGTCACCGATCTGGTCGACCTGAGCCTGGATCACGGATTCGCTAACCCCAGACTTGTCGTCCGAATCGACCAATCCCTTGCGTGCGCCCTTGGCATCGCGTTTCACGGCGATGACTGGATGCAGCAGGGTATGGATGCCGATCCCACGATCGGTCAGACACGACGTCATCGAGTCGACCAGGAAAGGCATATCGTCGTTGACGACCTCGAGCACGGAGTGTTGCGATTCCCAGCCATGCTCGGTCATGCGCGGGTTGTAGAGCCTGAGCTTCGGGGTGCCGGGCTTGCGGGTAGCGCTGAACTTCCACAGCGCCAGCGCGGCGCCATAAAGCTCCTCGGCCTCGGTCTCGACCACCTGGTCGGGCGAGACATTGGCAAAGAACCGGTCTAGGGCAGCATCGAAGGCCTCGTTCTCGGCCTTGGCCAGCCGGGCGCTGGCGATCTTGCGGACCTGAGCGAGCTTTTCGGTGAGACGGTCCTGTTCGACCTGGCGCATAATTCCCTCCCGCGCGATGAATATGGACGCCCCGTCAGGCGGGCCGGGCGACCCAGTTCCGGAAAAGCTTCTGGGAGAAGGGCGCCCGGGTCAAATCTAATTCGAATCGTTCTTGCCCGCGCCAAGGCGCGGCGACCCTGATCGGTCGATATGCGACCCGCAATGGATTGCGGGCCGCGGAAGACATGATTCTATTTTTGATCCTGACGCCGGAAGGCGCCTTGAGCGATCCGGTCCATGACCATGGCGCAGAAGAGGATGGCGAAGCCGCCCAAAAGACCAGGTCCCTTTGCGGCGTATTGCAGGGCTTCCAGGATTTCCTTGCCCAGGCCCCCGCCACCGATCAGCGAGATGATAACCACCATCGACAGGCACATCAGGATCGTCTGGTTCACCCCGGTCATGATCGACGGGAGTGCAAGCGGGATCTCGACATCGCGCAACAGTTGCCAGCGCGAGGCACCAAAGGCGACCGCGGCCTCTTTGATCGATTCCGGAACCCCTTTCATCCCCAGCGCCGTCAGGCGGATCACCGGGGGCATGCCGAAAATGATGGTGGCTAGAATGCCGGGTGGATTGCCTGTGCCGAAGAAGGCGATGATAGGGATCAGATATACGAAGGCCGGCAGGGTCTGCATTAGGTCCAGCACCGGTTCAGCAAACCGGTAGGCACGCTCGGACTTGCCGAACCAAATGCCCAGCGGGATGCCCATCACGACACACAGGATCACCGCCGCGCCAACCAGCGCCACGGTCTCCATGCTGACCTCCCAGTAGCCGAGCAACGCGATATAGGCGAGCGCGGCGGCGGTAAAAATCGCAACCCGGGGGCCGGCAGCACGCCATGCGACGACGCATATCACCGCGATCACGACCGGCCATGGCGTGCCAATCAAAGCGACCGTCAGCGCGTCCAGAACCGAGCGGACGCCGAAGACAATACTGTCGAACGCCCCTGCCCCAGCAACGGCGGCGTTGTCGATCTGCGTCTCCATCCACTTAGACAGTGTCGTGTAGAGTGTCTCGTTGGGGTCGCTGAGGAATGCGCTGCTGACCGCCTTCTCCGGGAAGGCATTCAGGATTTCGAACGGACTCGCGACCGTGAATTTGTAGATCGTCAATGGTGCGATAAGCAGAACTAGTACGATGCCCAGTACCATATTGCGCTGCTTGACGCCGGATTCCGTGCGCGCGGGGTCGATGCGCCAGCGCGAATACTGCTTCTCGTAGGCTCCATTGGCGTAGAGGCCCTGGATCAGCTTGAAGACGATTAGAAGGCCAAGCCCCATCAGCATGATCGAGAAAGCCTCGGCACCGGCGGCCTCGGCAGTAGCCCGGCTTTTCTCCGCCGCGCGGGTCATGTTGTCGGCCAGCTTCTCGAACCTGGCCGGATCCTCGCCGGCCTGTCTGGCGGTTTCCGCCTTCTCGAGAAAGCCCTGCGCCCGCTGCTCCTGCCCTTCCGCGCGCTCGGTGAAGCTCGCTCCTGGGTTGCCCCAGGCACCACGGCCGATCTGCACCCAGGCGATCATTTCGAGGATCAGGAAGGCCCAGAACATGCCCCAGACGCCGCGCATCGCCGCCCAGACCGGGCCGAGCAACGCCGCCGCGACATTGAACGTCTGTGGCAGCATGCTGGTAGATTCATGGATCTTGTGGAAGACCCCCGAATAGTAGTCGCCGTTCTTCTCGGCGAATTCGTTGATCGAGGCGTCCAGCGCTTCGCGGTCGACCTCGATGTCAGAGGCGGCGGTGACGGTGATATCGCTCATTCCTTGCCTCCCTGAATGCCGCGCAGCAGCACCGGCTTGGTCACGACGCCCACGTCGACCCCCTTGTCGGTGATCACGACCGGCGCTTCGGTGCCGACCGAGAGATCGATTAGCTGATCCAGATCGGCGCCCTCGTCGGCGCGCGGGGCACCGTTCACGTCGCCCGAAAAACTTTCCAGCGGCTCCATGATCGAATGGGCCTTGACCAGCTTCAGCTTCGAGATGCCCTGGACGAAATCGCGCACATAGTCGTCGGCCGGGTTCATCACGATCTCCTCCGGCGTGCCGATCTGCACGATCACGCCGTCTTTCATGATCGCGATCCGATGGCCGATGCGGATCGCCTCGTCCAGGTCGTGTGTAATGAATAGCGTGGTTTTCTGGAGCTGAGCGACCAGCGCCTTAAACTGATCCTGAAGCTGCATGCGGATCAGCGGATCAAGCGCCGAGAAGGGCTCGTCCATCAGCAGGATTTCCGGGTCCGAGGCCAGTGCCCGCGCGATGCCGACGCGTTGCTGCATGCCGCCCGAAAGCTCTTTCGGCAGGCGGTCCTCATATCCGACCAGATCTACCAGATCGAGCGCATGATCCGAAACCGCCCAGCGTTTGGATTTTGGAATGCCTCGGATCTCCAACGGATAGGCGACATTGTCGCGGACCGAGCGGTGAGGCATCAGCGCCATGTGCTGGAACACCATGCCGATCTGTTGGGCGCGGACTTGCCTCAACGCGGTCTTCGACATCGAGCCGACATCGCGGCCCAGGATCTCGATCGCGCCGGATGTGGGCTCGATCAGCCGGTTCACATGGCGCACCAGGGTCGATTTGCCGGAGCCCGAAAGGCCCATGATGCAGAAGATCTCGCCCCGGGCCACCTCGAAGGTCGCGTCCTGGACGCCGACCACGCAGGCGAATTCCTCCAAGACTTCCGGTTTCGTCAGGCCCTTGGCCTTGACGGCTGCCATGGCCTCGTCGGCCCGGTCGCCGAAAATTTTCCAGACATTCGAGAGTTTGACGACTACTTCGCCCGCAACGTCGCTCACAGCGCCCCCCATGGGTCGGCCGGTTCAGCCGGCCATTGTGAAAGCGGCCGCCGGATGATCCGGCGGCCGCCCTGTCTTGGTTACTGGCTCAGCCAATCGAGAACAGCGTCCTCGTTCGCGGCGACCCAGCTCTTGGCGAACTCGGCCGGATCCTGCTTCTCGACGACCAACGCATAGGTCATCTGCGAAACAGTGTCCGTATCCAGCTTCACATTGGCCAGCAGGCTGGCAACGTCCGGATGGCTGTCTTCCAGCGCCTTAGCATAGTGCACGTGCAGATAGGCCAGATCCCAGGCCACGCCAGCGTCCGACTTCTCGAGCCACGCCGGGTCGTCGGTCGGCTGGATCACGTTCCACTTGGCCGCGTCGTAGGCCGGCTCTTCCAGAACTGCCAGCTCATGCAGGGCGAACATGTGGTGCGGTGTGTAGCAGAAGAAGACGTAGGGTTTCTTCTGTTCGACCGCCGCGTCCAACGCCGCCAGTGCTAGGGTCTCGTCCATCTCAAGCAATTCGAGCGTCTGATCATAGCCATAGGATTTGGCGCGGATCTTTTCGATATTGGTCGAGGCCCAGCCCGAAGCACCGATCCAGATCTCGCCCTTGCCGTCGCCATTAGAGTCGAAGAGCGCGGCCTTGTCCGGGTCGCTGAGGTCTTCGATCTTGGTGACGCCCAGCTCGTCGGCGACGAACTTCGGCACGCACATGCCCTGGAAGGCCGGGATGCCGTTCGGGTTCATGGCAACCGTGCCTTTTTCCTTCACATAGGTGTTGTTCAGGTTAGTCTGGTTCGGCATCCAGACCTCGGGGTGAACATGCATCGAACCCTTGTCCATCGCCTCGAAGACGATCGGGTTGGTGCCGTTTTGCAGCTCTACATCCAGGCCCAGATTGTCCTCGATCACAACTTCGAGAACATGCGCGGTCACGCGAACCGACGGCCAGTTCGGCACGCCGATTACGATATCGGCCGCCAGTGCCGGCGTTGCCGCCATTACCGCGGCAGCCGCGGTCATCATTAGTTTCTTCATGTGTTTCAACTCCCTGTTAGCGTTGGTTGTGGAATGAGTTTACATATCGCGCAACTTTGTTGCGGCATTTTTGGGACCATTGCACGAAATTATCGCACTTGACCATGCCAAATTCCGGCATTCATTGGGGCCAGCCGCCGCCGGACGCCGGCTCGACCCGGGCTGCGCGCAAGTGCTGCGCAAAAACATCCGCGATGATCTGAGCGATCAGCTCGCAATCTTCCAGACTGAAGGTCAGCGGAATCCGCATGTCCAGCAGTGTTGCCAAGACGCGGTCGGTCTGCGGCAGCACTTGAGCGGGCGCGTAACGCCAACTCACATGGCGCGAGGTGTAGCCGTGCGGTTCGTCCGAGCCGAACCACTTGAGCTCGACCCCACGCGACGCACAATCGGCGATCGCTGATCGGAGCCGATCCGGCCCGAGATTTGGGGCCCGGAATTGGATCGAGCTACCGACATGGGTCTCGGCATTCGGGATCTGGCGCAGCGCCAATCCCTGAACCTGAGCGAGGACCCCCTCGATGACGCGGTAACGCGCATTCCAACGCTCGACCTGCTTGGACAAGGTCTTTAGTTGCGGGCGCAGGATCGCGGCGCGCAGGTTGTCGATCCGGCTAGAGCAGTTCGGCATGTCGAGCCGGGCATCGGCAAAGGCGTCCGCGTCTGGCGCCGCCAGGTGGCGTTCATAGAGCATGTAGCTGCCGGACCGGATCACCGCGCGCGCCATAACCTGGTCGTCGTCCGTGGTCAGGAACCCGCCCTCACCCGAATTCACGTGCTTATAAGTTTGAGTTGAGAAGCAGGCCGCCAGCCCGAAACTTCCCGAGGGCCTACCCTTCCAGGCGGCGCCCATGGTGTGGGCACAATCCTCGATCATGGAGACCCCGAGGTCGTCGCAAATTTTGGCAAGGGCCTCCATGTCGGCCAGATGCCCGCGCATATGGCTGATCAGCAGCGTAGGCGCGCCACTGGCCCGGGCCTTGGCAGCCAGATCGTCCAGGTCAATGGTCAGGTTCTCGGTCGATTCGACCAGAACCGGCTCGCCGCCAACAGCATGGATAGCCCCGGGAACCGGAGACAGGGTGAAGCCGTTGGTCAGGACCTTGTCACCCGTGCCCACCCCGCTGGCGTGCAGCGCGATCTGCATCGCCGTGCCGCCCGATGTGGTCGCCAAGCAGTAGCGCGCGCCGATCATGGCCGCAAATTCCCGCTCAAGAAGGGCGGCCTCTCCGGCCTCGCCCTGCGCCAGGTTGTAGCGGTGGAGCCGCCCCGAGCGCATCACCGCGACCGCGGCCTCGATCGCCTCGTCGGGGATCGGCTCCTGCTGCGTGAATGCGCCAGTGAAGACCTTGTCCATGATTGCTCTCAGCTCTGCCGTTCGGCCATCCGGGCCACACTTTCGGCGGTCTGCTCATAGAGCACCTTGCGCTCCTCGGCGGTCGGCGGACCCGAGCGGCGCAGCTCCTTGCCCAAATCGACCGCGCGCTGCACGGCCGGGCGCACTTTGATCCGGTTGCGCCAGGCTGCGACATTCGGAAACTTCGCCAGGTCGGCGCCCAACGGCTTGGCGATCAGCACCCAGGGCCAGGCGATCATGTCGGCGATTGAGTAGTCGCCCAAAATGAAATCACGATCCTCCATCCGCCGCTCGAGCACGCCCAGGCACCGATCGTATTCACGTATGTAGCGCTCGCGGCCATAATCCCCGGCGCTCTCGGGTGCGTAGTTGACGAAGTGACTGAGTTGGCCTGCCATCGGCCCCTGATTACCGACCTGCCAGAAAAGCCATTCCATCGTTTCCTTACGGCCGAGCGGATCATCGGGCAGGAAGCGTCCGGCCTTTTCGGCCAGATACCACATGATTGCGCCCGACTCGAAGACCGGCACCGGATCACCCTCGACGTCGTTGTCGACAATCGCCGGCATCCGGTTGTTGGGGCTGATGGCCATGAACTCGGGCTTGAACTGATCGCCTTTGCCGATGGCGACCGGGACCATGTTGTAGGGCAGGCCCAGTTCCTCAAGCAGGATGGCGACCTTCCAGCCGTTGGGTGTCGGCCAATAGTAGAAGTCGATCATCCGCTCTTCCCCGCCGGTTCGGCCGCCACGCCAGAAGCGATCAGGGCGTCGACCTCGGTCCCACCGTAGCCCGCTTCTTCCAGTACCGCGCGCGTATCCTCGCCCAAATGCCGGCCGCCATGGCGGTGCTCAGCCGCGGTCTCCGAGAACCGGGCGGGCGGGCGGGCCTGACGCAAGCGGCCGGCCTGAGGATGCTCGGTCACGGTGACGATTCCATTCTCGACCACCTGAGGATGGGTGATCATCTCGCGACGGGTCAGAACCGGCGCACAGGGCACGTCGTGGGCCTCGAGCCGTTCGATCCACTCGGCACTGGTGCGGGTGCGCAGGGCGTCTTGGGTCAGCTCCAGCCGTGCTGGCTTGTTCACCTCGAGCCCCTCGGAGGTCAGAAAGCGCGGATCCTCGACCCATTCCGGCCGCTCGCAGGCCTCGGCCAGTTTGACCCAGTCGGCACGGCGGAATGCGGCGACCGAGACATGGCCATCCTTGGTTTCGTAGATCAGGTCGATAAAGCTCTGCGCGGTCTCGGCATCGGCCTCGTCGCCGACGAAGGTATGCCCGCCCATATCCGAGCTCCACAGAAAGGCGATCACCGCGTCCAGCATCGAGAGTTGGATGTGCTGGCCAGCGCCGCTGCGCTCGCGCGCAAACAGCGCAGCCGAGATCGCCTGGGCGATTGTGAAGCCGGTCAGCTTGTCCGGCAAGATCGTGCGGATGAGTGACGGGCGCCGCTGGTCAGAGCCCGCCTGAACGGTGGTAAGCCCCGAAAGCGATTGAATCAGCGGATCGAAGACGGGCTTTGCGGAGAAAGGCCCTGTCTCGCCGAACCCGGTGATCGAGGCGTAGATGACGTCGGGCTTCAGGGCACGGGCGGCATCGTAGCCGACGCCCAGCCGATCAACCACGCCGGGGCGGAAATTCTGCATCACCACATCCGCGCCCGCGATCAGCCGTTTCAGGGCCACGATCCCATCCGAATGTTTGAGGTTGAGCGCGATCGAGCGCTTGTTGCGGTTGTTGTTTAGGAACGAGGCGGAGAAGCCGCCGCGCCGCGTGGCCACCTGCCGCGTGTTGTCTCCGCCGTTGGGCGGCTCAACCTTGATCACGTCGGCGCCCTGGTCGGCCAAAATCATCGCCCCCAAGGGGCCCGAGACCATTTGGGTTAGGTCGATGACCCGGATTCCATGCAGCGGTCCGGACATCTAGCCCTGCCCGCTCGAGGTCATCGCCAATTGAGCGCGCGCGGCCGAAAGCTCTTGCGTCGTGCGCTCGAGCCGACCACCGAGGATCCTTACCATCTGCAGCAGGATATCTGGAAACTCGCGCATCAGGTTCAGCACGTGGCTGCGATCGAGGCGCAGGACCTCGATCTCGGTGCGCGCGGCGATCGCGCTCGAGCGCGTCTGGTCACAGATGACCGCGAGCTCGCCAAAGATCTCGCCCTGACCGAGTGTCGCAACCGATTGCTCGGCGCCGTCGGAGCGTACCAACACCTCGACTTCGCCTCGAAGCACGATGAAAGCGGCATCTCCGTCGTCACCCTGCTCGAACAGGCGCTCTCCGGCCCGGTAGGTGAGCGAATCCCCCATCATCGCGACCACGCGCAATTGCTTCGGATCGATGTTGCGAAAGAGGGGCATGTCCTGGAGCACTTGCACGGATTGGTTCAAACTCATTGCGATGTCCTCCACTGTTCTTGTTGCATCGCGTCCGTTTCCCTTTTCGGCCGCTCAGCGCGCGCGGTTCCGTCATTCCCGATCGTGACCTGAATATCGGCAGTGCCCGCATAGCCGTCCGCCGCTGCGAAGATCAGGCAAGATTCAGGCAACTCGGCGAGGATGACATCGCGCAGTGCGGCGTCGCCCGGATCGGTGCCGCCCGCCAAGCCGTCGAGAATTAAGAAGCGCGGCCGCTTCAGCAAGGCCCGCACCAGCGCTGTCCGGCGCCGCGCCGCCGCTGATAAGTTCGCACCGCCGCTGCCCGCGGGCGCGGCGAGACCCAGCCGAATCAGATCTTCGCGCAGGCCAGCCGCGCGGATCGCCTCGACGATATGCTCGGACAGGATCTTCCAAGCGGACCGGCGGTCGAAACGGCGCTTGGCGTTGACAATATTCTCGGCGATCGAGCGGCCCGGGCTGAACCGGTCGTTATCGAAAGAGACGAACTCCTCGCGGTCTTCAAGCATCTCGCGAGCTTTGCTTTGGCACGCGACCAAGCGGTCGATCCGGTCTTGGTCGAGCACATCCAGCCGGTCGCGGGTTTGCACGAAACCAAAGGCCAGCGTCAGCAGCGTCTCACGCTGTTCCTTCGGCAGGGAATCGACCGGCTGGCCAAGGCTCGCCTGGATGATCTCGGCGGCGGCCAGGATCACCGGCTTCGGATAGGCCCCGAAACTGTCGAGCACCGACGAGTTCTCTTCGACCGCCTCGACCAGTGTCGCGAACTCCCGGGCGATGTCGTGGCCGATCTTCTCGAGCTCGGCCCAAGCACCCGATCGCTCCAGGACATCGACTATGTAGCCGATCCCCAGATATCCGCGCTCGTCGTCGACCGGTTGCTGCGGCAAGCCGAAAAGGACATTGGCGAAAAGCGATCCATTGGTGTTGAACTTGCCGGGCACCCATGGCTCGGCGATGTCGCTCAACTGCTCTCCGACGAAGCTCGCCTGCAATTCGGTGCGCGCGGCCAGGATGGGTCCGGTCCAGCGCTCGGCATCGGCCGGATCGATCCGGCTGTCGAGCGCGCTGGAGACCAGATCATCGGCCAATCCCACCTTGTCGACCAGATCCAACAGCCGCGTGTCGAGCGCCTGGGAATCCGTCGCGCCGGCCGCCTGGTAGTCGATCCAATCGCCAGCCGGATCGGCGGTTATGTTGCCCGTGCGTTGGGCTTCGCGCAGCAAGGTCATCGCCTCGGCGGTCGATTGGTCCGCCAGCCCCGGCGCCCGGCGCAAAAGCCCATAGACCAAATTCTCGCGGATCGACCGCGAAATCATCCCCGGCTCGGACCCCACATAAGCGACTGTCGCGCCCATTTCGGGCATGGTGGCATCGGTCAAGACCGTGTCCCCGACGGCGATCCGGCCGGATTCCGGCTCGCGCAGCCCCGCCATCATCCGCAACAGGGCCTCGCGGGCACCATTCTCGCCGCCGGTCACCGCGATCGTCTGCCCGGCCGCGCCTTCGATCCGATTGGCGACCAATCCACCCGTGCCCGGACCGCCCTCGACGCCTTCGACGCACAGATTGCCTGCCAACGCTTCGGCCCGCGTGCCAAAAATCCGCTCGCGCGCATGAACGTCCTCGCCGATGAAGCTCTCGACCACGAACTCGTAGCGGCTGTTGAAGTCGGCCCAGCGCTGCACATAGGTCAACAGCGCCTTCCAGGGTCCGGCCAGATCCTTGTAGGCAGCCAGCACCGCCACCAGCGAACCGAAATCCAGATCGCCGACGATCACCAGATACCCCCCGATCGAATAGAAGAAGAACGGGGTCAGCTGGTTCATGAAGTTATTGATGAACTTGATCGTGAACTTGCGCCTGAAGAGATCCATCCGGATCAGCGTGTTGTTGTGCAGCCGCCCAGAAATCTGCGCCATGTGCCAGCGAGCGGTGTCGTTGGTATGGATATCGGCGACATTCGCCACGCTCTCGGAAATCGTGTCTGCCAATTGCCGGGTGTTCGCAGCGCGGGCCTTGTTGAGAACAATGACCTTGGCCTGCAGTTTCGGGATCAGGAAGGCCTGGATCGGGTAGAGCGAGATCGCCGCCAGGCCCAGCCAAACATCCTGGACGAAGATGAATGTGACATAGACGGCCAGAAGCCCACCCTGGAAGGCAGGTGTCGCGATCACCTCGCCGATGAAGCCACCCAGGGGCTCGATTTCACCCAGCATCGACTGGATGACCTCGCCGGGTTTGGTGGTCCGGAACCGACCGATGCGGAAGCGCATGACCTGCTCGAACAGCATATAGCGCAGGCGCCGCAGCATCCGCTCGCCGCACATACCGATCGAGACGTTGAGCAGCCACTTGATACCGTTGATCGCGACGACCAGGACCAGGAAGACGCCGCAGAGGATCAGCAGATAGGGGATCTGCTGAAACTCGAAACCAAAGATCTGGCGCGGGAAGTCGGTCCCGCTGATCGCGTCATTGATGATGATCTTTGGGATCTCGAGCGAGATATAAACCAGGGGGAACGAGGCGACAGTCAGCGCCAGAATGACAACCTGCTCGCGTTTCGAGTGGCGCCAGACAAAGCTGAAGAAGCGCGTGTCCATGAACTCGGTTTATCCCCCAACAACGGTCCGCAAGGGCAGCCCGCAAGAGCGGCGGCGATGTTCCTGCATGGGGCGCGGGCATGCAAGGGCTAGATCGGCGCCTCAGCCCGTGGTCAGATGAAGCGCGATGCGGCGCCTGTGTGGCCGGTCGCGGTGCTCCCATAGATAGATGCCTTGCCAGGTGCCCAGCATCAGGCGGCCCCCCCTGGACGGGTACCGCCAGATTTACGCCAGAAAGCACCGTACGGATATGGGCGGCCATGTCGTCCGGTCCCTCAAGATGGTGGCGGTAACGCTCGTCCCCGCCATGCGGGGCGAGGCGCGCAATGGCGTCCTGCAAGTCCAGCCACACGTCCGGATCCGCGTTTTCCTGAATTGTAAGCGAGGCCGAGGTGTGCTGGCAAAGCAGTGTCAGCAATCCGTCTTTGGCATTTTGCGCGCCGAGCCAATCGGCAACCGCGCCCGTGATCATGTGCAGCCCGGGCCCGGGGGTTTCAATCTCAAGCGTGCCCGCAATCTGTCGCAGGTTCAGCTCGCGACCCCCGGAATTTCCCGCAAATAGACCCCGTTGATCCGCCAAACACCCTCGATCTGCTGCATCTCGTAGTAGGCCTCGAACGACCGCCCCACGTCGTCTTGGAACAGGACCGGCTGGATCAATCCCTGATCGGTCTCCTGCAATTCGCGCATCTCATAGCTCGAGGGGCGCCAGATCATCGGATAGCCCTGTCGGACCATGCGGCCGAAATTCTCTGGCGATTGGAACTTTGATTGGATCATCGGCGAGGCATGGGCGAAGGCAGCATTCAGGTCATTGTCGCCAAACGCATCGATCTGCGAGACGATGACGTCCTGGATCGAATCCGCAGGCTCCGCGGCCTGGACTGGCAGAACAGTCAGCAGAGCGGCGAAGGTGGCGATCAGAATGCTGCGCATGGGCATCTCCCGTGTTGTCAGCACCGATTTTGATGCAGGACGTGCGCGGGTCAAGGGTTCACATGTGATCGCGCGGGATGGCAAAGGACCAGGTTCTCTCGAAAACCTGCGTCCAGCCTTCGCGCGCCGTCAAGGTGGCCTCGGCCCTGTATTCAGTCGCGGCTGCGGTGAAATGGATCTCGGCACGAGTGGCGGTACGCCAATCGCCCGATTCCCCACCGCGCGCCCGTTCAGCCTCGAAAACCAGGTGGCCCGTGGCGCCTGCCGGATCGACCGGGTCGATCTCCCAAACCTCGTCCCGCGTCTCGCGCTTGCGCATTCCGTGGACCGGGTTCTCGGACCAGCCCTCGTCCTGCGAGACGACATAGCGCACGCGCCCGGTCTGGCGGTCACGCTCGACGTGGCGGCGGGAGTGACCCTCGCTCAGGCTGGGGTAATCCGGCAGCGGCGCTGCGTCGGCGGGCAGGGGCGGCGGTGCCTCCGTCGCGACGTTCAAGACCGGCAGCACGAGCTCCGCCTCAGCGCCCGCGCGCAGCGTCGCGGTCACCGGTGCAGGGCTTGGCAGGATCAGCGGCCAGTACGCGGTCGACAGCGCGAGCCGCAGCCGGTGGCCCGATGCGAGCCGGTAGCCGGTCTCGTCGAGCGCCAGGGTGATGTCCATGAAGTCCCCCGGCACGACCGCCTGCGGCGCGGTGTGGCCGTCCCGATGACAGAGGTTCAGCACTCCGCGCGCGATCAGGTTTGCCGTGCCATCGCGATGAACGTCGACCAGACGGGCGATCAGGTTGCCTTGAGGCTGGTCGATGGTGACCGGCGCGCGCAGCACCGGCCGGCCAAGCAAGTCCAGCGGTGCGTCCAGCGGCTCAGTCTCCCAGCAGGTCGAAAAGGCGTCGTCCTCGGCCTGGTCACCAGGCAGGTCGCCATCCGGCGCCAGCGTGAAATACTCGCCCGAACAGGTGCCGCAATGCTGCGGCGTGGCGATCGTGCATTCGCCCTGATGGACGCCGCCAAGCCGTCCGTCCGAACCGAGTGTCAGGATTTGCCCGCTGACCTGGTCACAAGGCCAATCGACGCCGACCCAACGTCCGGGCTCGTCCGCCCGCCATCCGCCAGGGAAGGGCGCTTCGCTTAGGTAAGCGCGGTAATCGGGCCAGTCCTCGACACCAGTTTGCTCGCCCGCCAGCCAGCGCTTCCACCAGGCAATCGCCATCCCCGTGAAGTCCGCGCGCGGCTCGGGCCAGGCGAAATGCGGATACTTGTGGACCCATGGCCCGGTCATCGCCTTGACCGGCGCGCCCAGCTTCGCGGCGATGGTTGCCGGCGTGTTGCGATAGCCATCCGCCCAGCCGGCGATGACCCAAACAGGGCACCGAATCGCGCCCCAATCCTCGCAGATCGAACCATGCGCCCAATATTCGTCCCGCCGCTGATGCGTCAGCCATGTCTCGAGCAGGAAGGGCAGCGACTTAAGCCGCGCCAGCCAAGTCTCGCGCCAACTGTTGCCCAGGACAACCGGATCGGGCGGGCGTGAGGCGTAGCTGAGCATCGTGCCCGCCCAATAGACGTTGGCCGACATCAGACAGCCACCCTTGTAGTGGATATCGTCCGTATAGCGGTCGGCGGTGGAGGCAAGCGAGATAACCGCTTTCAGGGCGGGCGGGCGAAGCGCCGCCACCTGCAATGAATTGAAGCCGCCCCAGGAGATGCCCGTCATGCCGACCGAGCCGTTCGACCAGGGCTGGTCCGCGATCCAGGCGATCACCTCGCAGGCATCGCTCAGTTCCTGGGGCGAATACTCGTCGTCGAAAACACCGTCCGAATCTCCCTGGCCACGGCTATCGATCCGAACGCCCGCGATGCCCGCCTCGGCGAAGGCCGGGTAGGTGCTCTCGTCGCGCTCGGACGTGCCGTCACGGCGGCGGTAGGGTAAGTATTCCAGCACCGTCGGAAAGAGCCCATTGCCCGCGGGCATCCAGATGCGCCCGGCCAGGCGGGTGCCGTCAGCCAGTGTGACCCAGACCGTTTCCTCGACACTGAAGCCCATCTAACCTTCCGTCCGATCGCCACGAATGCTATCGTAGACTGCCCTAGGACACGCACCCATGTCGACCGAGATAACCGACCCGGAAGTCCTGGCCTTCATCGCCCGGACCGAGAGCCATCACCCACCTGACGCGATCGATAGAACCATCGCTGATCAGCGCCGGGTCTATGATGCGCTGTGCGACGATTTCCGCGAGCCGAGGCCGAAGGACATCACAGTGACCGATGAAACCGTCGGCGCTGTCCCACAACGCCGGTATGCACCGCACGAAGCTGGGCCGGTGACAGTCGTCTACTATCACGGCGGTGGGTTCGTGGTCGGTGGGCTGGACAGCCATGACGACATTTGCGCCGAGATTGCGGCCGGTGCCTGCTGCACACTCGTCTCGGTCGACTATCGGCTTTGTCCAGAGCATTTGCATCCGGCGGCGTATGAGGACGCTTTGGCCGCGGCCCGCACCGCGCTTGAGGCTGGGCCGGTGATCTTGGCTGGCGACAGCGCTGGGGGCAACCTGGCGGCGGCGGTCGCCCAGACGCTGCGCAGGGAAGACATCCGTGGCCAGGTGCTGATCTATCCAGGCCTGGGAGGCGACACGATCGGGCTGGAATCCTATGTGGAATGTGCCGAAGCACCGCTGCTGACCACCCGTGACATCGACTTCTATCGAGAGGTTCGGGCCGGTGGGCCGCCGCCCCGGAACGACCCGACCTTCTTCCCGCTACTTGCCGACAATTTCGATGGCCTGGCCCCATGTTTCGTCACGGTCGCGGATGCTGATCCGCTGCGCGATGACGGGGTCGAATACGTTCGACTGCTGATCGGAGCCGGTGTCACCGCGTATTGCGCCGTCGAGCCGCAGTTGCCGCACGGATTCCTGCGGGCGCGTCACATGTCGCACCGGGCCGCCGAAGCGTTCGGTAGAATTGTCGATGCAGTGAAGGAGTTTGCCGGCGATTCCTAATCTTGCCGCTTGTCCGGATCCTCGCGCCCTACGCCCCGAAATACCGACCGGAAGGGCAGCGCCCAAAGAAACCCCAGCGCCACATAAACCGCAACCTCGATCAAGATGTGCGGGCGGGCGAACCAGCCGACAACCGTGACCGCAACCACAACGTATATCGGCAGGCCGACGGTCAGAAGCAGGAGCGACAGGATGCGGCGGGTGCGATAGGTCATCATCGATCCGTGATCTAGCGCGGAACTCAATCCCGGAAAGGATCGGTGACCAGGATCGTGTCGTCGCGCTCGGGGCTGGTCGACAGAAGCGCGACCGGCGTCTGGATCAATTCCTCGATCCGCTTGACGTATTTGATTGCCTCGGCCGGCAGGTCCAGCCAGCGCCGAGCGCCGAAGGTGGACTCGCTCCAACCGGGCATGCTCTCGTAGATTGGCTCGATCCGCGCCTGCTGGGCAGCGGCGGTCGGCAGATAGTCGATCTCCTCGCCATCCAGCCGATAGCCGGTGCAGATCTTCAGCTCTTCCATCCCGTCCAGCACGTCGAGCTTGGTGAGTGCAATGCCGGAGACCCCGCCCACCTGGCAGGTCTGGCGCACCAGAGCGGCGTCGAACCAGCCGCAGCGGCGCTTGCGCCCCGTCACCGTGCCGAACTCGCGCCCGCGCTCGCCCAGCCGCTGACCAATTTCGTCATCAAGCTCCGTCGGGAACGGTCCCTCGCCAACGCGGGTGGTGTAGGCCTTGACGATGCCCAACACGAAATCGACCGCGTTCGGCCCCATGCCGGTGCCCGTGGCGGCCATTCCCGCCATGGTGTTCGACGAAGTCACGAAGGGATAGGTGCCGAAATCGACGTCCAAAAGCGCCCCCTGAGCCCCTTCGAAAAGGATGCGCTTGCCCTCGGCCTGGGCTTGGCCCAACACCCGCCAGACCGGCGCCGCGAAGGGCAGGATCTTGGGCGAGATCTTGGCCAATTGCGCCTTGAGCTGATTGCGGTCCACAGGCTCGGCGCCCAAGCCCTGACGCAGTGCGTCGTGGTGGGCCAAAAGCCGGCTCAGCCGGGCCTCGAGCGTCACGTCGTCGGCCAGATCGGCCACGCGAATCGCCCGCCGCCCCACCTTGTCCTCGTAGGCCGGACCGATGCCGCGTCCGGTCGTGCCGATCCGGGCGGCACCCGCCGCCTCCTCGCGCATCCGGTCCAGATCGGTATGAACCGAGAGGATCAGAGGCGTGTTCTCGGCAAGCTTCAGGTTTTCAGGTGTAATCTCGACACCCTGCCCGGCCAGCTTACCGATCTCATCGACCAGCGCCCAGGGGTCCAGCACCACGCCGTTGCCGATGACGCTCAGCTTGCCGGGTCTGACGATCCCCGAGGGCAGCAGCGACAGCTTGAAGACCTCGCCGTTGATCACCAGGGTGTGGCCCGCATTGTGCCCGCCCTGGAAGCGGGCGATCACATCGGCGCGCTCGCTCAGCCAGTCGACGATCTTGCCCTTGCCCTCGTCACCCCACTGGGCGCCGACAACCACCACATTCGCCATGGCACGGTCTCCCGAATTGACGGGGTCTTATAGGGAATGGGATCGGGCCGGGGAAGCGGTCATTTGTCCTTGTCCCACCATTTCCCAAAGCGCCAGCAAGGCGGTATCATCCGGCACGGACACGGGAGGTCGGCCATGGCGTTCAACTTCATCCTAATGCTGACATCCAAGGACCGCACCATCCCGGATGCGCGGACCCGTTTGGACGAGGCGCTTGAGGGCGGCGCGCGGCACATCGGCTTCAAGAATGTCGGCTTGCCGTTCGCCGAACTGAAGGCGTTGGCCGATACGATCCGTCAGGCTGGTGGCCGGTCTTACCTCGAAGTCGTCAGCCTGGACGAAGAGAGTGAGCTCGCCTCGGCCCGGGCCGCGGTCGATCTCGACGTGGATTGCTTGCTGGGTGGCACCCGGGCGCAGCTCGTAACCGAGATCACGCGGGATCACCCAGTCCGCTATCATCCATTCGCCGGACGGATCATCGGTCACCCCAGCGTCCTAGACGGAACCGAGGCCGAAATCGCAGAGAGCGCCCGCCGCTTGACTGATCTCGAGCATGTGCACGGGCTCGACCTTCTCGCCTACCGCTATCAGGGCGACGTCGAGGGCTTGATGCGGGCGGTTTGCGCGGCGGTCGCGAAGCCGGTCGTCATGGCCGGTAGCATCGACAGCGAAGAGCGGGTTATCGCGGCCGCCGAGGCGGGCGCCGCGGGCTTCACGGTGGGAACCGCGGCCCTCGACGGGGTGTTTCCTGCCGAGGGCGAGGGGTTCGCCTCGCAGGTCCGCGCGTTGTTGGCGATGACGGGGGCTGCCTTGGCTCGCTCGACCGCACCGCGCCGCTTCGCGGTTGTCGCCCACAATGCCCGAAAAGCCCATTTGCGTGCCTGGATCCTGCGCCACCGCAAGGCGCTGGCCGGGCACCGTCTGGCTTGCACGGGCGGCACCGGGACGATGATCACCGAGACCGCGCCCGAGCTTCTGGTCCACCGCCTTCAGCGTGGCGCGCGAGGCGGCGACCAGCAACTCGGCTCGCTGATCGCCACGGGCGAGCTCGACGCAGTGATCTTCTTCGCCGACCCCGCCACACCCTTGGGCGCCGACGTGGATCTGCAAGCGCTGACCAGGTTGGCGATCATGCACGACACGCCAATCGCGCTCAGCCCGACGGCCGCGGACATGGTCGTGGCGGCGAGTTTGTCCAGCGACGGCAGTTAGCCAATGCCCCCGGCCGCGAGCCGGGGCCTCGATGGCGATTGAACCCCATTGATGTCCCAGATCAAGTCCGGGGCACTAGATCAATCCAACTTGGTATGCGTCCCGTCGCAAAAAGGCTCTCGGCCGGTTTGTTTGCAGCCGCAGAACCACAGCTTGCCATCCTTCTCGGCCACATGCCGAACCGGCGTAAGCCCCGTCCCGTTGTGGCTGCCGTCGCAGAAAGGCTGCTTCTGCGACCGCCCACAGGCGCACCAGAAATAGGCTTTTCCCTCCTCGACCTCGACGCCAAAGGGCTCCTTCTGGGCAATGATCGGGGACTCGGACATGGGGCTCGCTCCTGTACTTTCGCGTATTCCATCGTCGCCACAGCCAGGCAACTCCGTCAAGCGGTTGAAATGAATTTGACCTTCCGGTCAAACCAACCCTAACGTGGCTTCCGGCCACGCAAGCAAGCCTTCGGGGCAAGCCTTGGGGGGCAAGCCGGGAGGGAGACATGTTCGATCTGCTCGTCAGGAACGCCACCCTGCCGGATGGCCGGTCGCAGATCGACATCGCCGTCTCTGACGGCGCCATCTCGGCGGTCGAGCCCGGCATCACCGCGGAAGCCGGCCAAGTCATCGACGCGAAGGGCCGCCTGGTAACTCCACCCTTCGTCGATGCGCACTTCCACATGGACGCAACGCTGTCGCTGGGAATGCCACGGATGAACGTCTCCGGCACGCTGCTGGAGGGCATCGCGCTTTGGGGAGAATTGAAGCCGCACCTAACCCGTGAGGGCCTGGTCGAGCGGGCGCTCAGGTATTGCGACCTTGCGGTCTCGAAAGGCCTGCTCGCGATCCGTAGTCACGTGGATGTCTCCGACCCGCGCCTCCTGACCGTCGAGGCAATGTTGGATGTGCGCGAGCGTGTCGCACCGTATGTCGACCTGCAACTCGTCGCCTTCCCGCAGGACGGATATTTCCGTGCACCCGATGCGGTCGATGCGCTGGGTCGCGCCCTCGACATGGGGGTCGACATGGTCGGCGGCATCCCGCATTTCGAGCGCACAATGGCGGACGGAGCCGCCTCGGTCTCCGCTCTCTGCCGCATCGCCGCCGACCGCGGTTTGCGTATCGACATGCATTGCGATGAGACCGACGACCCGACGTCACGGCATATCGAGACGCTGTCACAGGAGACCGTGCGCCACGGGCTGGAAGGCCGCGTCGCGGGCTCGCACCTGACCTCGATGCATTCGATGGACAATTATTACGTCTCGAAGCTGATCCCGCTGATGGCCGAGGCGGATATCCAGGTGATCGCCAACCCGCTGATAAATATCTGCATCCAGGGCCGGCACGACACTTATCCCAAACGCCGGGGCCAGACCAGGATCCCAGAGCTGATGGCCGCCGGGCTGAACGTTGCCTACGGGCACGACTGTGTCATGGACCCGTGGTATTCGCTCGGCTCGGGCGACATGTTGGAGGTCGCATCCATGGCGCTCCATGTAGGCCAGATGACCTCGCGCACCGCTATGCGCCAGTGCTTTGACGCAGTGACGTTGAACCCTGCCAGGGCCATGGGACTGGACAGCTACGGCATTGCGCCGGGCTGCCGGGCGGATATGGTGCTGCTGCAGGCCGCCGATCCAGTCGAGGCGATCCGGCTGCGGGCAACGCGCCTTGCCGTGATCCGCAAGGGCCGGGTAATCGCAACCGCGCCGGAACAGGTCACTACGCTGAGCCTCGGCAGCAGGCCCGACAAGATCGACCCGGCGGATTACGCACCCACCGACCCGCCAAATGGAAAGCCATAAACGGAACCTAGGGAGGAGATGAAAATGAGAACCCTGAAACGCCGCACAATCCTGAAAGGCGCCGCCGCCGCCAGCTTGGTGCTGGCAGGACCCCCGGTGATCGGGCAGGCCCGGATCAAGGTCGCGGGCGTCCACGCCTCGCCGGTCGAGAACGCCTGGAACTCGCGCATGCACGAGGCGATGGTAAACGCCGACAAGGAGGGCGCCATCGAATACACTTTCTCCGAGGGCGTCAGCGGTACCGATTACGGCCGCGCCTGCCGCGAATATGCCGAGAGCGGCGCCGAACTGATCGTCGGCGAGGCCTACGCGGTAGAGCAGGAAATCCGTGAAGTCGCGGCGGACTACGCTGACACCGCCTTCTTGCTGGGATCGTCCGGCGGGCCGTCGGGCGACAATTTCGGCACGTTCGGCACCTGGAACCACGAGGGCGCCTACTTGGCCGGTATGCTGGCCGGAACGATGAGTCAGTCGAACAAGTTCGGATCGGTCGGCGCGATCCCGATCCCCGAGGTTAACATGCTGATCAACGGTTTCCGGGCCGGGGTTGACGCAGTCAACCCGAATGCCGAGCATCTGATCGGCTTCATCGGAACCTTCTTCGATCCGCCGAAGGCGCGCGAAGCGGGGCTCGCCCAAATCGATGCAGGCGCCGAAATCCTGTTTGGCGAGCGGATCGGCACGGCGGACGCCGCCAAGGAACGTGGGATCAAGGCGATCGGATCGCTGATCGACTATACGTCGCGCTACCCGGACACGATCTTTGCCAATGCCATGTGGTATTTCAGGCCGCTGCTCGATGCGGCGGTGGCAGACAAACTGGCCGGCGGCCCGAACGGGCGCGACTACACGCCCTACTGCCTGATGAAGGAAGGCGGCAACGACATCCTCTATACGCCGTCCATGGTGCCGGAAGCGGCCATCGCACCGATGGAAGAAGTGCGCGCGGCGATCAAGGCAGGCGAGTTCGAGGTGCCGATCAACTTCGACGAGCCGACCTGACCATAGAGACCTAGGCGCCGGCGGTTCTCGCCGGCGCCGATCCGCCCTGCCTGCCAAAATCCTCCCCGGAGCGTCCATGAGCGCCCAACCAATCCTCGAACTCGACGGCATCTCCAAGCGCTTCGGTGCAATCGTGGCCAACGAGGATGTCACGGTCACGCTGGCCAAAGGCGAGGTACTGGCGCTTCTGGGCGAGAACGGCGCGGGCAAAACCACGCTAATGAACATCCTCTTCGGTCACTACGTGCCGGATATGGGGCGCGTCGTGATCGAAGGCCGTGAGCTGCCGCTGGGACAGACACGGGCGGCGATCGATGCGGGTGTTGGAATGGTGCACCAACACTTCACACTCGCCCCCAATCTGACCGTGCTGGAAAATGTGATGACCGGCACCGAGAGCCTGCTCCGCCTCGCCTCGGGCACCGGTGCGGCGCGGCGTAAGCTCCACGAACTGGCTGAGCGGTTTGGCCTCGCGGTCGACCCAGATGCGCGCGTCAGCGACATTTCGGTCGGCGAAAAGCAACGGGTCGAGATCCTCAAGGCGCTCTACAACGAAGCCCGGATCCTGATCCTGGACGAACCGACCGCGGTGCTGACGACGCAAGAAGCCGAGCGCCTGTTCGAGACCTTGCGCGGCATGGCCAAAGATGGGCTCTCGATCATCTTCATCTCGCACAAGCTGAACGAGGTATTGAGCGCCGCCGACCGGATCGTCGTGCTGCGCGGCGGACGGGTGACAGCCGAACGCCTATCGGGCGAGACCACAAAGGACGAACTGGCCGAGTTGATGGTTGGGCGCCGCGTCGACCGCCCGGTGCGCGACCGGATCGAACCCGGCAAGATCATTGTTGAAGCCGATGGGATCGATGTCGGGCCCAGCGGCGAGAAGCGCCTTGACCGGGTCAGCTTTTCCCTCCGGGAATCCGAGATCCTGGGGATCATCGGCGTCTCGGGCAACGGCCAGGCGGCGCTGGCCCAATTGCTGAGCGGCCTCGCCCGCCGAACGGCCGGGCGGCTGACATTCGACGGCCGCGATGCCTCCGCACTGACCGCGCGCGATCTGGCGCGCCAAGGCGTCGCACGCATCCCCGAGGACAGAAACGCCGAGGGCGCGGTGGGCGACTTCACCCTGTGGCAGAACGCGGTGCTGGAGAAGATCGAGGATCCACGCTTTTCGCGCAACGGCCTTGTGCGCCGCCAGGCCGCCCGCGACTTCTGCCGCGAAATGATCGAGCGGTTCGACGTGCGCGGTGGCGGGCCCGAGACCGAAACGCGGCTCTTGTCCGGCGGCAACATGCAGAAGCTGCTCTTTGGGCGGAATCTCTCGGACGCGCCGAGGCTCTTGATCGCCGCTCAACCGACCCGTGGCCTCGACGAGGGCGCCATTGCAGCAGTTCACGCGGAAATCCTTGCCGCACGCCGTGGTGGTGCGGGCGTGATCCTGATCTCGGAGGATCTGGATGAGGTGATCGCACTCGCCGACCGGGCGCAGGCAATCTACCGGGGCCGGCTCTCGCCGTCGGTCGACGCAGATCATCTCGACCCGCGCAAGATGGGCCTGATGATGGCTGGCGTCTGGGATGACGTTGGGGACGGGGTCACCCATGCGGTTTGAGCGGCGCGAGACCCGGTCGCCAGTCCTTCTGATGGGCGCGCCACTGATCGCGATGGCGGTGGCGCTGGCAATCTCGGGTTTTCTGATCGCGCTTTCGGGTGCCCCGGTCTTCGAAGCGTTCCAGAGAATCCTGATCAGCGCCTTCGGCTCGCGGCTGGCGATCACCGAAACCCTGACCCGGGCGACACCGCTGATCTTCACCGGGCTGGCGGTCGCGGTCGCGTTCCGATCCCAGGTCTGGAACATTGGGGCCGAGGGGCAACTCTATCTGGGCGCTCTGGCGGTTGCGGCGGCGGGCTCCGGGGGTGCATTCGGCCTGCCGCCCGCGCTGCTGATCCCCTTCCTGATGTTGGTGGGCGCCTTGGCGGGCATGGTTCTCCTGGTCGTGCCAGTCACTCTGCGCTTTCGCTTTGGAGTGGACGAGGTGGTGACCACGCTGCTCTTGAATTTCATCGTGCTGCTTTTCGTCTCACTCGCCATCGAGGGATTCATGCGCGACCCGCTGGCCTTCGGCTGGCCGCAATCGGTGCCGGTCGATGGGGATGCACGATTGCCGAAGCTGGTACCGAAATCGCGCCTGCATCTGGGCTTGGTCATCGCGATCGTCGCCGCGATCACGGTCTTCCTGATCAACCGCTACTCGGTTTTCGGATTACAGTCGCGGGCGGCGGGGCTGAACGCCGCCGCTGCGCGTTTTGCCGGTGTCCCTATCTCGCTCACGTTGATCAAGGTCGCCTGCCTATCAGGCGGGTTGGCCGGTCTCGCCGGTGCAATTGAGGTGATGGGGGTCAAGGGCCATGTCTCAACGGCATTGTCGCCCGGCTTCGGCTATGCGGGAATCGTGGTGGCGATGCTGGCAAACCTAAACCCGCTGGGTGTGGTCGCGGCGGCCATCTTCGTCGCCGCCATGTTCGTCGGCGCCGACGGGATGAGTCGCAGCCTGGAGGTGCCCAGCTTCATCGCCGACGTCACCGTGTCGCTGGCGCTGCTCACAATGCTGATCGCGCTCTTCCTCTCGACCTACCGGGTGGTCCGGTGAGCGAGCTGGTCGAAATTCTTTTCACCGTCGGCCTCTGGTCATCGGTTCTGCGCATCGCCACGCCATTGATTTTCGGTACGCTTGGCGCACTGCTGTGCGAGCGGGCGGGCGTGCTGAACCTCGGGATCGAGGGGATCATGACATTTGGCGCGATGGTCGGCTGGCTGACGGTCTATCAGGGCGGTGATCTGTGGGCCGGGGTCTTCGCGGCGGCGGCCTGTGGCGCGGTCTTCGGACTGCTCCATGCACTGATGACGGTGAACCTTGGCCTTTCGCAGCACGTCACTGGGCTTGGTGTCACCCTTTTCGCCTCGTCGCTCAGCTACTACATCTTTCGTCTGGCCGTGCCGGTGCAGGGCACGCCGCCGACGGTTGAACCATTCCAGACCTACGCGGTGCCGCTGCTCTCGGATTCGCCGTTCTTGGGGCCGACGCTCTTCAGCCAGACTCCACTGACCTATCTGGCGCTTGCCGTCGCCCTGCTGCTGGCCTACGTCATGGCCCGCACGCCACTGGGCCTCGCCGTGCGCATGACCGGCGAAAATCCCCATGCCGCCGAGGCACAGGGGCTGAATCCGATCGGGATCCGCATCGGCGCAATCTGCGCAGGCAGCGCGTTGATGGGCGTGGGCGGCTCGTTCCTGACGCTTGCCGCCTTCAACAGCTTCTTCCCGACCATGGTCCAGGGCCGGGGCTGGGTCTGCATTGCGCTGGTAGTGTTCTCGACCTGGCGGCCCAGCCGCGCCTTGCTGGGCGCCGTGCTGTTCGCCCTGTTCGACGGCTATCAGCTTCGCCTCCAGGCCCATTTCGGCAAAGCGGTGCCCTATCAGTTGTTCCTGATGATGCCCTATATTCTGTCGATCGTGGCGCTGGTAATAATGTCACGGCGCGCACGCGTCCCGCAGGCGCTGATGAAACCCTACCGGCGCGGCGAACGCTGATAGAAAATCGGGGGTAAAAAAATGGGCGCCGGGGGAGAGATCCTGGCGCCCAGTCTGAGAGGTATCACGAGAAACGCACGTGACAGAGGTTCGCGGGGTTGGCCAAACTGAAAATGCGGCCATCCGCGGGGGACACCCCGTCAATAAACCGAGTCGCCGATTTCCCTCTGTGATGATCGTCACAAGGTCCGAGGCAATCTTCGCCGCGCTCGTCTCTTGTGCCAAGAACGGGAATCCTCCCCCGCGCCCCGGCGTGAGGGAGGAAGACCGTTAAGCGACGATCGAACCGAACCGGCCCGAAATGTGGATTACCCCAGCACGCAACGAACAACCTGGAGATGAAAGTCGCTTAGCACAGAGGCGCCGATTCGTGTAGCGTGACATGCTGCCCCGGCAGCCATTGCGCGTCAGCGGAACACCATCCGGAAGAAGGCCGAGGCCAGCCATCCAGCGGCCAGAGCGACGGCGATCGAAATCAGCCCGTAGACCGCGGGCCGCTCGTGCGCCATGGTGTAGATCCAGCGTTCGAGCCCAACCTTGCGGACCTCGATCGAAGATTCGAAGACATCAACCACCGATTTGTCGCGCAGCAGGAAAATGCGAGCACGGTAGTCGCCCTCGACCAGATTGGCTGGCAGGGCGATGCGTGTTTCGAACAAGGTCTCCTCGGTGACCGTGACCCCGCTCGTCAGCACGAAATAGCTACCTTCAGCCTTGCGCAAGCGGACCAGTGCCTCGGGGTAGCCGGCCTTGTAGGCGGCATCGTCGGTCTCGCCGATAAAGCGCACCAAGTGCTCGAGCCCGACCTTGTGCTTGAAATCGTCGGTGAACGAGATGATGTCGCGGAAGGGCCCGGTGGTCGCCACCGCGTAGAGGCTGGGCGCCGCATCGACCTTGACGCCGGAGTCGTTGACCCAGATGCCGAACTTGCGCTCCTTCTTGCGCACGATGACGGGCTCGGACGGGCCAGTCACAGCAACGATGATATCGAGGGGCCAGGTCTTCGGGACCGGGGCATCGCGCTTGATCGCGCCGTAGATGAAAATCTCGGAGCCGGTGAAGCCGGTGGTGATCGACACCGTGGTCTGGCTGAGGCCCGCGACGACCCGCTCCTCGGCGACCTCAGCATCGGCCCGGGGCACCAGGGCCAGCGCGACGAACGCGGCCAGGAGGAGCACGGCCCGGGTCAATGCCCGCCCCCGCCAATGGTGAAGAACTCGTCCGGGGTTCGCACCAGATCGAAGCCGATTTTTGCGCAGACCAGCAGCACTAGTAACGCCAGCAGCACGCGGAGTTGTTCGGCCTTCAGCTTCGGGCCTAGCCGGACGCCGATCTGAGCGCCTATTACCCCGCCGATCAACAACAGCACTGCCAGGAGCCCGTCCACGGTCTGATTGAGGATCGCGTGCATCAGGGTGGTCGCCCCGGTCACGAACATGATCTGGAAGAGCGACGTGCCGACAACGACGGTCGTCGCCATGCCCAGCAAATAGATCATGGCCGGGACCATGATGAAGCCGCCGCCGACCCCCATGATCGCCGCCAGTACGCCGACCAAGCCACCGACCAGGAAGGGCGGGATCGCGCTGATATAGAGGTTCGAGGCGCGGAAGCGCATCTTAAACGGCAGGCCGTGGCTCCAATGATGTCCCCGGCGCGGCGCGCGCTTGTTGGTCTTGGCCTTGCGTAGCGCGCTCAGACTTTCGATGAACATCAGAACGCCGACGATGCCAAGGAAGACCACGTAGCACATCGAGACCAACAGCTCGACCTGGCCGAGAGCGCGCAGAACCGCAAATATCTGGACGCCAACCGCCGAGCCGATCAAACCGCCCGCAAGCAGCACCAACCCCATCTTGAAATCGACAGTGCGCCGCCGCCAGTGAGCCAAAACGCCCGAGAAGGACGAGGCGACGATCTGGTTTGCCTCGGTCGCCACCGCGACGGCCGGCGGAATGCCGATCAGGATCAGGAGCGGTGTCATTAGGAACCCGCCGCCTACACCGAAGAGCCCCGATAACATCCCGACACCGCCGCCCAATCCCAACAACAGGAAGGCGTTTACGGAGACCTCGGCAATTGGCAGATAGATATTCATGGGGGCCCCGATGCGGCGCAGGGTTCCTTTACCTTGCCGATTCTCAGATTGCCAGCGCCACAAGACCGTCGGGTGTGGTGCCAGCGCCGCATCTTAGTTCGGCCGCATCTCAGTTCGGCCGCCGGGCGCGGTCGCGGCCTCCAAGCCGGACCAGTAATATCAGCAGCACGACTGCGGTTCCGACCCCAAGGGGTAGGCTGAGGCGGGTATCGTGCAGGTAATAGCGCCAGCCCATGGCATCGCGGGTCCGGGCCAGTTGCTCGTCGATCCGCTTCTCCCAGTCTCCGTCATAGGCGCGCCGCGCCCCGACCAACACCGCGACGGCGTCCTCGTGACGGCCCATCCGGCTTAACGCCTCGCCCAGATGGACGGATCCGGTCTCGAGGAGATGGTCGTTTATCTCACCGCCACGGACCCGGATCATGTAGTCAAGCAGGGGTTCGGCACGCTCGGGCAAATCCTCCTTGAGGTAGATCTGCGCCAGGCGGTTGATCAGACCGGCGGACAGATCACCGGTCTTGCCGCTCTAGTTCTCGAGTGAGCGGTCGAAGTCGATATAGGCCGCCGCACCGAATTCGTAGAGCGCGCGCAAATGCGGGTATTTGCGATCGACCCAATAGTAGTATGACAGCGCCGGGACCGCGATGTCCGGCTCGCTCCGGTGATACTGCTCGATCGCCCGGAACATTGCCTTGGCCTTTTGGCGATCGGTGAGGGATTTGTCCTGCCAGAGGGCCCGAAACTCGGCCGGCGTCGTGACTGGGCGGTCGACCTGCACCTCTTCCCACCATTCCGGTCGCGGGCAGCAACCGGGAAAAGCAATGGTCCGCGTGACGGCCATCGGGTGCGGCCGGTCGTACACGTCGGGCGTGTCCTGGGCCTGGGCGGCCAAATAGCCAGGGATCAGCGCCAGCGCGCAGGCGAGGCTGGCGACCTTAGCGGTCGTCATGGGAACTGCCAGTACCGGTGCGTGGCAATTGTTCGGCTTCGACCACGTCCAACGCATTGCGCGCGGCGGCGCCGATTGCCTTGCGTTCGTCCTCGTCCAGCGGACGGTCCTTGTCCAGGTCCGGTATCCGCACGGTCACCTCGCGATGGGCGAAGTGGATGCCTTCGCGTTCGAACAATTCGCGGATCTCGGCGAAGACGCGCTTGCGCACCACCCATTGATCGCCCGGCTTGGTCATGAATTTTATCCGCGCGATCATCGCCGAGTCGTCCATCTGGATCACGCCCTGGCTTTTTAGGGGCTGCATGAACTTGTCGCCGACGACCGGGTCTTCCAGCAACTCCTGGCCCAGCTTCTTGATCAGCTTGCGCACCTTCTCGATGTCCGTGTCGTAAGTCAGTCGAAGCGGCAACTTCATCATTACCCAGTCGCGCGAGAAGTTTGTCAGGTGCTGGATCTCGCCGAAAGGAATGGTGTGCAGCATCCCCAGATGGTGGCGAAGCTGGAACGAGCGCAGCGAGATCTTCTCGACCGTTCCCTTGACGTTGCCCACATCGATGTATTCGCCCTTACGGAACGCGTCGTCCAGCAGGAAGAAGGCGCCCGAAAGGATATCGCGTACCAAGGCCTGGCTGCCAAAGCCAATTGCCAAACCGACGATACCAGCACCGGCGAACAACGGCGCCACGTTCGCCCCCAGCTTCGTCACCATGATCAGGGCGATGATCGTCAGGATAACCGTCAGGATGAAATTGCGCACCAGCGGCAACAGTGTCGCCAGGCGCGAGGCCCCTGCCCCGCCGCCCTCGTCACCTGGGCTGAGCGCGACATCGCCGCCCTCGTCCTCTATCTTGCGGTCCAGCCAGATCCGCGTCGCGTGGAAAGCGATGTAGCCAAGGAACGCCACTTGCAGCAATTCCAGCAAAGTGCCGACCCAGGGGTTGTTACTGAGCGCGCCCAGCCCGAACCAGAATAGGGTCAGCACATAGACGAATGCGCCAAGCGCGAATAGCGAGGCAACCCGGCGTGCCAAATCCTCCATCGTGTGCATGCCGGGCCCGCGGGCCGCCAGGCCCGGCGCCAGCGCGACAGGCTCGCGTAGTGGTCCGCCACCCTCGTCGCCATCGGAGCCGTCACCGCCGTCGGCGGCCATGGCGTCGTCCGCCCGCGCCTCCCACCGCGCGTCATTGGCCGCCTGCATCTCCGCGACCTCGGCGTCGCGCGCCGCGGCGTTGACCTGGTCGACCTGGCGCTGGCGGGCAAAAACCCGCTCGATCACATAGATCGTGCCCGCGTAAACCGCGACGCCGGCAATGAGGGTTACGTAAGGGACCAGCAGCCGCGCCGGTCCGCCCTCGATCCCCATGATCAGCCGGAAGCTCAAATCGGCCCACGTGACCAAAAGGTAGAGCGCCCCCAACGGTGCCCATAGAACCGCGGTTACCCGGGAGAGCCAGTTCGCCTCGGCCGGGCTGCGTCCGCCAAGGATCACCCCGCTGATCGCCAGCGCATTCGCCTTGATCAGTGCTAGGAACAAGCTGACGGTGACCGCCATCAGAAGCACGGTCACCAGAACGTGCATCTCGCGTGGCAGGCCAAGCCCCAAAACCCAATAACAGAAGGCCGACGAAATCACGCCAAAGCCGCTCGAAACCGTGAGCCACCGGTAAAGCCGGCGCGCATCCGCATCGCCCAGATCGACCAAACGGCATCCGGGCAGGAAGGGCGCCAGAATCACACGCCAGGTCGTGTCCACCAGGGTGACGGCCGCGTATGTTCCAAAGACCGTGATGACCGTGAGTTGAGTCTCTTCGTGGTCCTCGTAGAAGAACAGGCCAACCGCCGTTGCGATCAAAACGACGATAATCAGACCGAGGATCGACAGCAGCACCCGGTTAACCAGGACAGGCAATTTGTCCAAATAACCATGCAAGCCGCGTGACTGCATCCGGACGAAAACCGGCCGGGCGACGAAATGGATGTAAAACGCCGCGACCGCCTGCCCGACGACCAACAGCAATCCGGCGAAAACTGCCACACCCAGGAAATAGATGCCGCGGCCGGTTGGGCTGGCGGCGGCCAGGGTGGTGCTGAACTGCTCGAAGGCTTCGGGACTGCGTTCGACAATGCCGATCAGGCGCTTGCGGAACAGCTTGATCGCCTTCTGCGTCGCGCTGACCATCTGCCTCGGTGCGTTTTGCGCGACCCTCGCATAGTCATCGGCGCTGAGTTCGAGCCATTCGTTTCCAGCCGGACGCGATTGCCGGGGTGCTGTCGCGCCGGACCCGGCTTCGCCGGTTTCCGAAGACGTTTGTTCGGTATCACCACCCGAGCCAAAAAGGAGATTGTAGTTCGGCACCTGTGACTGCGCCTGGGCGGGCAGCGATAGCGCCAACAGGCAAAATATCGCCAGCAACCCGCACGCAATCGGACCGATTGCCGGTATTGGCACTCTACGCTTTGTAGTTGGACCCATCGGCGCCCCGGCAGACTTGCTCTCGCTTAGAATACGTCAACCGGGGCGGAATTGGCCACCGGTCGCAGATTAATGCTTCAAGATGCCGCGCCAAGCGCTCAATTTCAAAGCATATTTTGGTGATCACGCTATGGAGGATCACCAATTTTGGATCAGGGGTTGCCGCGAAGGTCAAGAATATGCACATGTTTGACAGTGTGACGGGGCCTCAAGGGGATTAACATGACGGGCACGGCGCCGGCCTCCGGCGGATCCCGCGAGACGCGAGCCCTGCTCTATAGCCATGACACGTTCGGGCTCGGGCACCTTCGACGCTCGCGGACGATTGCGACGGCGCTGGTCGAGGCGGACCCGCTCTGCTCGGCCTTAATCGTCACCGGCTCGCCCATCGCCGGGCGTTTCGACTTTCCCGAACGGGTTGACCATGTGCGCCTGCCCGGTGTCGTGAAGTTGGCCGATGGCAGCTATACGTCGTCGAACCTGCCAATGGACATTGACCAGATGGTCGGCCTGCGCGGCGCGATCATCGCCACCGCCGACCGCGAGTTCCAATCCGACCTGATGATCATCGACAAGGAGCCTTGGGGCTTCCGGCACGAATTGGCCGACACCCTGAAGGCCGCCCGGGCACGGGGCGCGCGGATCGTGCTTGGGATCCGCGACGTACTGGACGACGAAGACGCGCTGGTCCGCGAATGGCGCCGCAAGGACGCGATCGGCGCGATCGAGGAATTCTATGACGAGATTTGGGTCTATGGGATTCCGCAGATTTGCCGGCCGCTTGCGGGGCTAGGTCTTTCGCAGCGCATGGAGGACCGGGTGATCTACACCGGGTATCTGCGCCGCGATGGCGCGGATTGGCCCGCCGAGGTCGGGACCGAACTGCCCGACGAACCGTATATCCTGGCCACGACAGGGGGCGGCGGCGACGGTGCCGCTCTGGTCGACTGGGTGCTGCGCGCCTACGAAGCGGACCCAAAACTTGGCCCGCACGCTTTAATCGTCTATGGGCCGTTTATGCACGCGGCCCACCGGCACGATTTCGACAATCGCGTGGCCGCGCTGGGCGGACGGGTGACCGCGCTCAGCTTCGACCCACGGCTCGAGCGCTTGCTGTCAGACGCTCAAGGCGTGGTCGCGATGGGCGGCTACAATACGTTCTGCGAGATCCTGTCGATGGACAAGCCGGCGATCATCGCGCCGCGCACCCGGCCCAGGCGCGAACAGTTGATCCGGGCATCGGCCGCCGAGGAGCTGGGCCTGGTGCGAATGCTATATACCGAGCGGGACGGTGCTGGCGCCATGACGATGGCCAGCGCGATCCGCGCCTTGGCGCAACAGAAGCGGCCTTCCGACGTGCGGATCCCGGGACTGCTCTCCGGCCTCGAGACCATCGCCGCCCGGGTAACAGGAGCCGCACCGGCCTACGCCGCCGCGGGCGAATAACTCCATGGCGGGACGGCTGGCGGTCGTCTTGAAAGGCTATCCGCGCCTGTCGGAAACCTTCATCGCCCAGGAATTGCGCGCACTCGAGGCCCGCGGCCACAGCTTCGATATCTGGTCACTGCGCCACCCCTATGACGACCGGATCCACCCGATCCACGGTGAAATATCTGCCGAGCGCCACTATCTGCCCGAATATCTTTGGCACGAGCCACTGCGAGTGCTGCGGGCGTTGATCAAGGCGGCCCGAATGCCGCGCTTCTGGCACGCATTCCGGATTTGGATGGGTGATCTTCGGCGTGATCTGACAGTCAACCGGGTGCGCCGGTTTGGGCAGGCCGCGGTGTTGGCGACCGAACTCTCCGACGATATTCGGTTTCTCTACGCTCATTTCCTGCACACGCCCGCCTCTGTCGCGCGCTACGCGGCGCTGATCCGTGGGATCGGCTGGGGGTTCTCGGCCCATGCCAAGGATATCTGGACCATCCCTGACTGGGAGAAACGCGAGAAGATCACCGAGTGCCGCTTTGGGGTCACGTGCACTGGCACCGGGGCCGAGCATTTGCAGGCCCTCGACCCGCTGGGCGGAAAGGTCTCTCTGGTCTATCACGGGCTCGATCTTTCGCGGTTTCCAGCACCCCCGGATATTCGGCCCGCCGGCAACCGATTCACCATCCTCTCGGTCGGCCGGCTGGTCGCAAAGAAGGGGTACGGCGATCTGCTAGAGGCGCTGAGCCAACTGCCTGACCACCTTGATTGGCATTTCGTCCATATTGGTGGAGGCGAATTGAAAAAGGGGATCGAGACGCGGGCAAAGAGGTTGGAATTGGATGAACGGATCGAGTGGCGCGGCAAACAGGACCAGACCGAAGTGATCGCCGCGATGCGTGCGGCAGACCTGTTCGTCCTGCCCTCGAAGATTGCTGATGACGGCGACCGGGATGGGTTGCCGAACGTGCTGATGGAGGCTGCCAGCCAGAAGTTGCCGATCCTCTCGACGGATGTCTCGGCGATCCCGGAATTCGTCGCCGACGGTGAAAGCGGAACCTTGGTGCCCCCCGGCGATCCGGCCGCGCTCGGTTCCGCGATCGCCGCGCTGGCCGCCGATCCCGAGCGACGCGCCGCAATGGCGGAAGCAGCCTACAAACGACTTTCGGCGCGGTTCGGCATGGAGGCGGGGATCGCGACGATCGACGCCCGCCTGCGCGACGCACTGGCGGAAACCTGACGGCACCACAATGGCCGAACGCCCGAAAATCGCTTTCTACGCACCGATGAAAGCGCCGGACCATCCCAACCCCTCGGGCGATCGCGAGATCGCGCGGCTGACCTTGCGGGCGCTAGACGCCGCCGGCTTCGCGCCCTTCACCGCCTCGGATCTTCGCAGCCTCGACCTGGAGGGCGACCCCGACCTGCAGGTCCGGCTGTGGTCTGAGGCGGAGGCGGAATCGACGCGGCTGATCGATGCGCTTCGTGACGATCCACCTGCGCTGTGGTTCACCTACCACTGCCACTACAAGGCGCCCGATTTGCTGGGGCCGATCGTCGCGGACGCGCTGGATCTGCCCTATGCGATTTCCGAGCCCTCGCTCTCGCCGAAGCGCCGTGACGGAGTTTGGTCATCATTTGCGCGGTTTTCGGAGGGTGCCATCGCGCGGGCGGACCGCCTGCTATGGGTGACCGAGCGCGACCGCCCAGCACTTGCCGATGCGGGATATGAGGCCAAGATGGTGCAGCTCGCACCGTTCGTCGATCCCGGGCCCACGCCTCCCTTGCGCGGCGCCGGAGAACCGTTGAGATTGCTGACTGTCGCCATGATGCGCCCTGGCGATAAGGCCAAGAGCTACCGGCGCCTGGCGGCGACCCTGCCCCACCTGACGGTTGATTGGCGCCTGACGTTAATCGGCCACGGGCCGCAACAGGATCAGATCATGAGCCTCTTTGCCGAATTCGGTGAGCGCGTTACCCAGATCAGCGGCGTGACCGATCCAAGCGTGCTCCGGCTTAACTACGAGGCCGCCGACCTGCTGGTTTGGCCCGGCGTGAACGAGGGCATCGGAATGGTCTGGTTCGAGGCAGCGGCGGCCGGTCTGCCGGTCGTCGCCGAGGACGGGCCGGCGGCACGCACGATCGCACCGGGCGCAGTGCTCAGCACACCGGACTGCCCTGCAGATTTTGCGGAGGCAATCAAGCAAGCTGCGGTCAAGCGTGCCGCGCTCTCGCGCGCCGCGCGCGCCCACGTTGAGGACAATCACAGTATCGACCGCGCAGCAGCGACCCTGCGCTCGGTGCTGCGCGGGCTGATCCCATGACCCGGATCGCTCTTATGCGCCACTTCCCAACTTCCTGGAACCAGGACCACCGGTTCCAGGGCCAGACCGACATCCGGTTGACTGACCAGTCGCGGGCCGAGCTACGCGCGCTTGCCCTGCCCGCGCCATGGAACGATGTCCGGATTATCGCGTCGCCCCTGGCCCGAGCGCGCGAGACAGCCGAGATCCTGGCCAAAGGACGCCGCGTCGTGGTCGATCCGCGTTTGAAGGAGATCGCCTACGGCGAATGGGAAGGGATGCGGGGCGCCGACCTGTTGGCCGACCCGAGTTCTGGCTACATGCATGTCGAGGACGGGGGTTGGCACCGGCAAGCACCGGGGGGCGAGAGCCATTGGCAGGTTTGGCAACGAGTCCAGCCGGCGCTTGTCGAGATCGCCACAGACGATGCGCCAGCGCTGCTGGTCGTTCATCGCTCGCTGATGCGGGCGATCTTCGCCCATGCCTGGAACTGGGATTTCGACACACCGGAGCCCTTCAAGATCAAACGCGCGCGGATCTATCCGATGACCCTCGACCGCGACGGCATTCCCAATCAGCCCGAGGAACCGGCCGCCTTGGTGCCTCGCGGAGCCGCACAATGACGCGGGTCGCGCTCGTTTGCTGCCATTTGACCGGGACCGGCCACCTGGTGCGCACCCTCACGCTTGGTCGCGCGCTGACAGCGGCTGGAGCACAGGTTCTGGTGATCAGCGGCGGGCGGCCGCTGGATCACATCTCGACCGAGGGTCTGGATGTCGTCCAATTGCCGCCCGTCGAGGTGCGGAATCTCGACTTCACCCAGCTCTATGTCCCGGGGGCGGGATCGGCGGACGAAGCCTATTTGGCCGACCGCTTGGCGCAGCTTGACGCGGCTCTGATGCAGTTTCGCCCGAACGCGCTGGTGACCGAGCTCTATCCGCTGGGTCGGCGAATTCTGGCCGCCGAATTCCAGCAAGCGATCGCGGCCAGCAAAGCCGCAAATCCGGACGTGGCCGTGATCGCTTCGGTGCGTGATATCCCGGAGCCGCCGAAACGGCCGGGCCGGCTCGAGGAGGCAGTCGAACACTTGCGCAACGACTATGATGCGCTGCTCGTCCATGGGGATGCCGGATTCCTGCCACTTTACGCAGCTTGGCCCTTGCCGGGCGATTTGGCGTCGATGACCCATCACACCGGCTATGTGACCGAAGCGCCGCCGCCTGCCGGTCCACCTTGCGACACCGTACTGGTCGCGGTCGGCGGCGGAGCGCTGGGCCGCAGGCTGCTGGAGACAGCAGCGGAGGCAGCAGCGCATTGTCGGCGCCCTTGGCATTTGCTGACTGGCGGAACCGATGCCGCCGAGACCGCCGAGGATCTTGCAGCGCGTTACCCGAGCGCAAATCTGACGATCGAGCCGGCGCGTTCGGACTATCCGGCGCTGCTTGCCCGCGCCGCCTGCTCGGTCAGCCTCGCGGGCTACAACACCACCCTCGATCTGCTGGCCTGTGACACGCCCGCCGTCGTGGTGCCCTTCGACGAGAAGGGCGAGCGTGAGCAGGTGATCCGAGCTGGGCGGCTTGCCGGTCTGGACGGGTTCACCGTTCTGAACGTCGAGAGCCTCGATGCCACGCGCCTTGGAAAAGCTGTCGAATGCGCGGCTTCGGGTTCGCGGCGCAAGCTGGCAGCCGTGGACCGGGACGGAGCCCAAAGGGCGGCTCGAAAAATCCTGGAACTTGCCGGATGACCACCCCGCGCCGGATCCACGACACCGAAGACCTGAACACCCGACTGCAAGCAGTCACCCGGCGCGCCCGGGTCGACATGCGCTACCTCCACGATGACCGCAGCCGCGAGCATATCGTTCAAGCGACTCAGAGTATGGCGATGATCCTGGACGTCGGCGCCGGAATGCGCGGACACGGGCGGGCGCTGAGGGCACAGGTCGAGACGCTTGATCTCAACGATATCGAGGAGGCCGAGACAAACCTGACCCGGCCCGAAATTCTGGGCGATGTCTGCCAGCCGTTCCCGGATTGGATGACGGCGCGCTATGACGCGGTGATCGCGCTGGCGATCCTGGAGCATGTCTATGATCCATCGGCCGCGATCGTTAATTTCCGGCGCGCGCTTAAGCCCGGCGGGCGGCTTTTCCTCTACGTGCCCTGGATCTGGCGTTACCATGCCCCCAAGAATCTGATTTTTCAGGATTATCAACGGCTTTCGCGCGATGGGCTCGCATATGCGCTGCGCGATTTCGACGAGGTCACGCTGTATCCGCTGCGCGGAAAATACTCCGCGATCGTCAATCTGCTCAAATGGTGGAAGCCGGTTGTCGAGCGCCGGTTCGGCGGACGGATCAACCGCCTGATCGACGCAAGGGCGAGCGATTGGCGCAACACCATCCAGGCCAGCGGATTTTTCGCCGAGGCTGTGAAGCCCAAAGTTGCGGGAAACCCGCCACCCGGCTAGCGTGCTGGTCGGTTTGACCAAGCACGAGGCTCCGATGAACCCAGTTCATGTCATCGCCGTGATCACGGCAAAGCATGGCCAGCGCGCCGCGATCTTGGAGGCGTTCCAGGCAAACGTGCCCAACGTGCTGGCCGAGGATGGTTGCATCACCTACGAGGCAACAACCGACACACCCGACGCCGGCCCAATCCAGACCTCCTTCGGCGAAGACACCTTCGTCGTGGTCGAGAAATGGGCCTCGCTCGACGCGCTAAAGGCCCATACCGCTGCGCCGCACATGGCGGCCTATGCCGGACAGGTCAAAGACATGATCGCCGAGCGGGTGATCCATGTGACGTCACCGGTCTGACAGGCTCGCAGGACGATACAAGGCAAGACCCGTGGGTTGGGTGCAAAGCGCCCATGCGACCCCGCGGAAATCGCCACGGCACGGGTGAAGGCGGCCGTCAGGGCAAGCCCTTCACCACCCCTTCCTGCATCACATCGGGATCGTAGGCATTGCGGGCGAAGACCTGACGCACTTCGTCCTCGAAGCTTTCAAGCGGATCGGCCGCGTAATCCGGATCGAAGCTCGACTGGTCCCAGCGCTCGCAGAAATCGACGCAGGACTGATAGTAGGGGCTGTCGTCATACTTCTCGCGCAGCTCGCGGTCCCAGCCGTAGTGATGGGCGTAGTAATACATCTGGAAGATGCCGTGGTGCTCGACAACCCAGGTCACCTCGTCGCGCATGAAGGGACGCATAATCTCGGCCGCCATCTTGTCGTGGTTCTGGGGCGCCAACCCATCGCCTATGTCGTGCAGCAACGCCGCTACGATCCAGTCTGTATCGGCCCCATCCCGCCGCGCGCGGGTCGCCGATTGCAGTCCATGATCCAGGCGCGTGATCTTGTAACCTGCCAAGGTCTCGTCCCCCTGGCTGCGCAATTCGCGCAACAGCCGGTCGGCGGTGCCCGACAGGTAACCGTCCTCAAGCCGGTGCAGCAGCTCGTAGTCTTCCTTGGTGCCGTCCTTCATCTGTGTGAAAGAGACGGTCTTGTCCGTGACGGTGTCAGCCATGTTCCAACTCCACGGTGCCCTGATACATCTCGTTGGCGTTCTCCAGCCCCGCGGCCAGAACCTCGGTGTGGGCAGCCCAAACTTCCTCATACAGTGCCAGCTTGGCCGGCGTGAAGTCACCGGGCGGCGGCAGGATGTTGATCCGGGTGCGCAGACGGTCGGCACCGCGCATCAGCATGGCATAGTCGCGTCCTTCGCCTGTTGAGGGCGTGTCGGGCCGGATATAGCGGATCACCAGGCCGATGCGCCGGTCATTGGTCGTGTTCGGCCCGCTGGCATAGAACAGCCGCCCGTGATGGAGCGACATCTGCCCAGGCTGCAGCTCGGCGGCGATCGCGTCGACCTCGTCCACCTCCACCGCGATCTCCTGGCCGCGGCTCAGCAAATTGTCCTCGGCGAAGGTGTCCTCGTGGGGCACGATCGCCTGGTGGTGCGAGCCAGGCACGAAATTCATGCAGCCCGAGGCAACGGTCGCAGGCGACAGCGCCACCCAAGCGGTCACCTCATGGTCAGTGCCGTTCATGCCCCAATAAGTCAGGTCCTGGTGCCAGGTGACGATCTTGTCGGTCTGTGCTTCCTTGATAAAATACTCGCAGCTCCACATCAGGATGTCGGGTCCCAGGATCGCCTCGACCGCATCCAGGACGCGCGGGTCGCGAGCTACGCGAAGCGGCACATCGGTTGCTAGAAAGGTCGATGTTCGCAGGTAATCGCCAACCGGGCGGGCGAGCTTGCCGTCGTAGTCGCGTTCCAATCCCTCAAGCGCCGCACGGTGCCCGGCCGCTTCGTCGGCCGAAAGAACCTCGATCGGGCATAAATACCCGTCCCGCCGATACTGATCGACCTGGCTTTCGTTCAGATGCGCCATCTGTCCGCTCCCTGACCAATGATCCGTCTGCAACTAGGCTGCGCCCACAGGCGCGCTCTGTCGCATGCGATCCCGACCGGAAATGTCGCTTTCGGGGGAAATCCGCGCGCGCTTAGCCCGCCAGTCGCTCAACCGCGCCGACCACTTCCGCATTGGCAAACGGCTTGGTGATGAACAGATTGGCACCGCATTCCATCGCCGTCTCGCGGTTCTCAGGCTGGCCCTTGGCGGTCAACATGATTACGGGCATGGCGCTGGTGCGCTGGTCGGCGCGGACCCGGCGCAGAACCTCGTAGCCATCCATGCGCGGAAGCATCACATCCAGCAATAGCACATCCGGGACCTGTGCAAGGATCGTGTCCAAAGCCTTGGTACCGTCCGATTCCACGGCAACCTCGAACCCGGCACGGGTCAACAGGAACGAGAGCGAGGTCGTAATGCTCTCGTCATCCTCGACGACCAATACATGCTTTGCCATGGCGCGCACCCTGTTCCTGCCCGGCTTTTCGCGGGCTTGGGCGCCGAGTAGACCCGGAACCGCCAGTCTTTGCAATCGCCGAGTTCGACAGCCCATGCGGGTGTGATCATCGGTCGCGACCAGGTTGCATGGACCGGAATCGGGCGATCGGATAGCTTGTGCCGGCCACGCGATTGGAGAAAAAATTGACCTCAGACGAGCAACCTGGGCAGAGCATGGCCCTGTCGCTGAGCACCAAAGTTGAGGAGGATTTCGTCGCGCCGCTCACCGCCATGCGCGGGGCGCTGGAGATCCTGCGCGACTACCCGGACCTCGGCGCGCCCGAGCGCCAACGCTTCCTGGCAACGGCTTTGGGCGAGTGCGCGCGGCTGGAGCAAGGCGTCAAGGATTTGGCCGCGACGGTCTATTCGGCTGCGCGCCAGCCTGCGGTCAAATTGGATGGCGAGGGCCGCTCACAATTTGCCGAGCGCATCAGATTGGACGAAGATACGGGCATCGCCGAGATCGACTTCAGCGGGTTCGAGTTCTCCAGCTCGGCGCTGGTCAACGATTTCTTCGACGCGATCGACCAAGCGCTGACCGAGAGCAGGCACCGCTGGTACCTTCTGGTCAATTTCCGCGATTGCAGCATTTGGCCCGAAGCCTGGGTCGCCTACGCGCACCGCGCAAAGAAGGTAAATGTCCAATTGGCATTGGGCTCGGTCCGCTACGTCGAAGGGGACCGGAGCGACGGACCGTCCGATCCGAGCATCCTGCCTTCGCGTGCGGCGGCGCTGGACGAGATCGCTGCATTGAAGGCCGCTCAGGAATAGGGATCGAGCGCGTCCCTCAAAGCATCGCCGACGAAGCTGAAAGCCAGCACCACCAGGATCACCGGCACCATCGGCAGCAGGATCCACGGATAGATCTCAAGGGCGCCCAATCCCGCGTCCAGCGCGTCATTCAGCATCAACCCCCATGAGACCGAGGGCGGCCGGATGCCGAATCCGAGGAACGACAGCGCCGTCTCGCCCAGGATCATCGCGGGGATTGATAATGTCGCAGAAGCAATCAGATGACTCATGAAATTCGGCATCATATGGGCGTTGATCACCCGTCGGGGCGAGGCGCCCATCAGTTCGGCGGCGCGCACATAATCCTCTTCGCGGAGCGCCAGGAATTTCGACCGCACGGCACGCGCAAGGCCCGGCCAATCGAGAAGCCCAAGGATGATCGAGATCATCACGAAAACCGAAAGCGAGTTCCAATTGACCGGCACCGCCGCCGAGAGCGCCAGCCAGATCGGCAGCTCCGGCAACGAGCGGAAGACTTCGATCGCGCGCTGCACGGCGGCATCGATCCAACCGCCGAAATAGCCCGCCATGCCGCCGAGCGTCAGCCCGATCATGAAACTGACCGTCACGCCGATCAGGCCAATCGTCAGGCTGAGCCGCGCCCCATGCAGGATGCGGCTGAGGATATCGCGCCCTAGCCTGTCGGAACCCAAGAGATGCAGCTTGCCGCCCTCGGGCGGGCAGATCACATGGAACCGGCTCTCGACCATGCCCAACAAGCGGTAGGACTCGCCGCACGTCGAGAACAGTCGCACCGGCAACTGGTTGTGCAGATTCGTGATCGAGCGCACCAGCCCGGTGCGAGTGTCGTAGATCGTCGCCGTCGGATAGGTGTGCAGCCCCGTGAATTCTCCCTCGTGGTAGAGGTAGAGACCCTGGGGCGGCGCGAAGATATTGTCCTCATCGAACGCGTTCGGCTCGTAAGGCGCCAACGCCTCCATGAAGGGCAGCAGCACGTAGAGAAACGCCAGAAACAGGCCGCAGGCAACCCCCAGCTTGTGGCGCTTGAAGCGCCGCCAGACGAGCACCCTGGTCGGAGCGTCGAAATCGGCGCGGTCCAGCGTTTGCCGCTCGGCCTCGGCGTCGTAGTCGTCAGGAGCAACGTAGTGCGCTTGGGTGTCGCGGCGGTCGTCCACCTCACACCTCGCGCTTTGCCGCGGTCAACCGGATCCGCGGATCCAGCATCGCCAGCAGAATGTCGGAGATCAGCATCCCGATCAGCGTCAGAATCGAGACGAACAGCAGGATGAACCCTGCCATGAAGATGTCCTGGCTCTTCAAGGCCTGCAGCAGAATCGGGCCGATGGTCGGCAGGCTCATCACCACCGAAATCATCACCGAGCCGGAAACAAGCTGCGGAGCCAGATTGCCGATATCGGCCACGAACGGGTTCAACGCCATGCGCAAAGGATACTTCACCACCCGCTCGACCGGCGGCACCCCCTTGGCACGCGCGGTCTCGACGTAAGGCTTGTTCAGCTCGTCCATCAGATTCGCGCGCAGGCGCCGCATCACAGCGGCGGCCGCCGAGGTGCCGATCACGATCGTCGGCACGATCAGATGCGTCAGAATCGAGGTCATCTTGCCCATGCTCATGGGCTGGCCCTCGTACTCCCGCGCCATCAGGCCGCCGATCGGAATGTCGAAATAGCGCGCGCCGTAGAACAGCATGATCAGCGCGAGCAGGAAATTCGGGGTCGCGAGTCCGATATATCCAATCAGCGAGGCCAGATAGTCGATCCAGGTATTGGCCCGGACCGCGGCGATCGTGCCCAGTGGCAAAGCCACGACGTAGACGAACAGAAGCGAGGACATGTTGACCAACACGGTCAGCCAGGCGGTCTCGCCGATCACTTCTGCGACAGGCCGTTCGAGCTCGAATGACCAGCCTAGATTGCCCTGCAGCAGCCCATTGAAGCCGTCCGGCCCCGGCACCACGCCGATCCAGATCAAATATTGCTGCCAAACGGGCTTATCGAGCGAGTATTGCTCGATCAGTTCCAGCGCCTTTCTGGCATCCTCCTTCTCTCCCGTCGCCTGCATCTCGAGGATTTGGTTCGATAGGTAGTTGCCGGGCGGGAGGTTGATGATGAAGAAGACCAACGCCGAGATGACCGCCAGCGTCACCAGCATTGTCGCGAAGCGGCGCACCAGGAAGGGGATCACGGCTGGCGTCCCCCTTCGAAGAAGAACTCATCGATCCGGTGGATGCCCAGATGGGCGCCTGGATCCCAGGCGTAGAGCCCGTCCGCGGGCACATTGCGCAACATACCGTCGGCGGCAATCGGCAGGGGTGCGCGGCTGACTGTCCCGATCACGAAGACCTGGTCCGCATGGATCGCCAGCATCTCGCGCCAGATCTCGGATCTGCGTTGTGCATCCGCCGCAAGCGTCCATTGATTGAACAACCGCTCCAGCCGCTGAGCCTCGGGTAGATCTATCTCTTGGCCCGCCGAGCCCTTGGTCTGGTGATACTGCCCCCAACGCGGCCACGAGAAATTTGCCTGGTCGACGGGCGCCAGTTCGAAGGGAGCGGCATCCGGCGTGGGAATACCGTTGTTCCAGCCGTACCATGCCACCATCATCGAGCGGCCCGCATAGGCGCGGTTGCGAAGGATGTCGCGGTCCATTGGCCGCACCAGCAGCCGGATGCCGATCTCGGACCAGGTGGCAGCGATCAGTTCCAGCGTATCGGCGACCTCGCGCCGCTCGCCGGCGGTCTCGACAATCACCTCCATCGGCCGCCCGTCCGGCAGCAGGCGGATGCCCGCGCCATTGCGTTGCTCCAGCCCAAGGCCATCCAACAGGCGGTTGGCCTCGTCCAGATCGAATTGGCTCCAGGCGACCGCGTTCTTCTCATCGAAGAATGGGCTCTCCTCGAGCGCGGCGACCGCGCGCTCCTTGGCCAGCCCGAAATAGAGCACCTTGTTGATCGCCTTGCGGCTGATGCCTAAGCTCAGCGCCCGGCGGAAATCGGTACTGTGGAACAGCTTGCGCCAGGCCCCATCGCCGTATGTCAGATTGGGATATAGCGCGACTTCCGAGCCCGCGCCGGAATGCCATAGATGCGTGACGTACCCGCCCTGGGCCTCGCTCTTCTTCAAGACTGGGGCGTCAGAAAACCCGAGCGAGCGCAATTGCAATGTCGCTTCACCCAAGCTCACCTTCGCCGGGATCAGCCCGCCTGCCGCGATCTCGAGCTCGACGCGGTCGAGATAGGGCAGTTGGCGGCCGTTCTGGTCGATGCGATGGAAGAACGGGTTGCGCAGCAGGATGTAGCGCTGGCCGTTCTTTTTCGACGTGTTGTACCAAGGCTGGAGGATCGGCAGCTTCGGATTGTCGAACTTGTAGAGGTTGTCCATCTTGTTGTGCAGTCGGGACCACTTCTTCGCGCCCTTGTCCTCGACCTTTTTGGCCAGTTCGTCCGGATCAGCGTATTCGGCGTGAAACTGCTTCATGTAGTGTGCGGGCCGATAGATATAGACTGGCCGCGCCTTGGCCAACGCCGGCAGGAATTGCGGGTTGGGGACGATCCATGTGTACCGGATCGTCACGTCGTCGATCACCTCGACCCTCGGCCGGCGCCCGACCGCCAGCAGCTCGACCGGCGGGCCGCCTGGGGTCAGGTCCTTGTTCAGCGCCACATCCTCCCACCAATAGCGGAAATCCTCGGTGGTGAAGGGATGGCCATCGGACCATTTGTGCCCGCGCCTCAGGTGTAGTGTGATCGAACGGCCATCCTCGCTGACGGTCACGTCGCGCAGGATATCCGGCACCAGGTTGTAATGGCTGTCATAGGCGACGAGCCGGGCATATCCGTAGGCCGCCATGTAGCGCACGTCCTTCGATCGGGTGACGAACATGCGCATGGTCCCGCCATGCAGGCCTGGTTCACGCCCTCGCGTGGTAAGATTGGCGATCAGCGGCTCGTCGGGCACGCGCCTGGAGACCGGCGGCACCACGCCCGCCGCGATCTGTTCTGCGAGGCCCGGAGTTTCGATGAGATTGCGCGTCTGGGAAGCCAAAGGGGCCTGAAGCGCCAACACGATGGCGGCGGCAAGGACTAGGCTTCCCCTCACGCCGCTTGCCTCACGCGGTGGCCGGGCGCGACCTCGACCAGATCCGGCACCGCGTCGCCACCAAACCCGTAAGGCGCCGGCCAGGTCACCGGTTCGCCAGCACCACGCGCAACGGCCGAGAGATCGAGACGCCGTTCAATTTCAGGCTCCGGATGAGCGGCGATCAGCGCATGGGTATAGGGGTGGCGCGGATCGCCGAAGATGCAATCGGCCGATCCCTCTTCGATCACCCGGCCGCCGCGCATGACCATTACCCGTTCGGCAAGCTGGGCGACGACCGCCAAATCATGGCTGATGAAGATGTAGGAGAGACCCAGCTCCTCGCGCAACTCCGCCAAGAGCTCCAGAACTTCTGCCTGGACCGAGACATCCAGCGCCGAGGTCGGCTCGTCACAGACCAGAAGCTCGGGCTCAAGGGCAAGCGCCCGAGCGATGGCGATGCGCTGGCGCTGGCCGCCGGAGAACGCATAAGGAAAGCGCGCCAGATGATCGGGCGAGAGACCGACCCGCTGCATCAGATAGGCAGCCCGGTCGCGCCGCTCGGCGGCGGTGCCCACGCGATGCACTTCGAGGGGCTCGGTAAGAATATCCTGAACCGACATGCGCGGGCTGAGCGCCGCATAAGGATCCTGGAACACCATCTGCGCCCGGCGCCGGAACGCCTTGAGCTCGGCGCCACTGAGCACCGTCAAGTCTTGATCAATCCCATCCTTGCCGCAGAAACGGATCGTCGCGCCCGGATCGGGCCGTTCGGCCCGCAGGATCAGCCGCGCGATGGTCGATTTTCCTGACCCGGATTCGCCCACCACCGCCAGCGTCTCGCCGCGCTCGAGCATCATCGAGCAATCCGCGAGCGCGACCATGGGCGGGTCGGGCGGACCGAAGGTGCGCGTGCGCCCAGGGTAGGTCTTAGATAGATTCTCGGCCCGAAGGATCAGGTCGTCCTTCGGCGCCGCATAAGCCGCGACCTCCTGCGGCACCTGAGGGGCGGCCGCGATCAAACGCTTGGTATAGGAATGCCCCGGCGTCTCGAGCACCGCGCGCACCGGGCCGGATTCGACAATATGCCCACGCTGGAGAACGACGACACGGTCCGCCATATTGGCAACCACCCCCAGATCATGGGTGATCATGATCACTGAAAGCTCGTGATCTCCCTGGAGCCGTCGGAGCAGATCCAGCACCATGGCCTGGGTCGTCACATCGAGCGCGGTGGTCGGCTCGTCGGCAATCACCAGGGCCGGGTTGGCGATCATCGCCATGGCGATCACCGCGCGCTGGCGCAGGCCCCCGGAAAGCTCGAACGGATAGGATCGGTAAATGCGTTCCGGATCGGGCAGACCGACCTCGCGGAAAATCTCGAGCACCCTGGCGCGGGTATTGCCCTTGATCCCATGTGTCTCGAGCACCTCGCCCACCTGCTCGCCCACCCGGTGCAAGGGCGACAGGGCGCTCATTGGCTCCTGAAAAATCATCGATAGGGTATGCCCGCGCAGGTCGCGGTACCTCTCGCGGCTTTGACCCAAGAGATCGATTTCACGCCCGCCGTGATGGAGCATCGCGACGCCGTTGAAGCAGTGCGCGGCCTTGGGCAACAGGCCCATCAGCGCTTTGCCAATCAGGGTCTTCCCGGATCCGGATTCCCCGACAATTGCCAGGGTCTCGCCCGCCTCGACCGTGAACGAGACATGATCGACCACAGGCCGTACCGTGCCCGGCAGGCCAAAACTGATCGATAAATCCTCGACCGATAGAAGCGTTTCGCGTCCCATGGAACGCCCTTGCCATCCCCGAAAACAGCCGCCGGAAGAGATTGAAAGACCCCGGCCCCGCGCGCAACCCCGGAATTGGTCACAAATCGAATCGATCACCGTGAGCTATTTCGCTGCGAGAGCGGGAATTTCCGGGGAATCCGGTGCAAACGGTTCGCGGCGGGCCCGGCGCGTGGCGTCCCGGGTTACGTCGTAGTCGCCATCGTCCGTAGGGAACACGGCCCTGGGCACGCCCGTTACCGGGGGCAAGCACCTGGCGGCTTGGTCAAGTGCTTGGGACAGTGCAGTGCGATGGCGGGCCATACCGGGCGCGGTCACGAAGGGCAAGGCCGGTGCTGTTGCGGTGCGGTCGATCACCGCGAGCTGCTCCGCAACGCCTGGCTCATGGAGCAGCGTTAGCTCCCACGCGACCCAGTCGAGCGCGGCGAGTTCTGCACTGCCCTCGGCGACCAGGCGAGCGGACTCGATATGCTCGCCGCTTTGAACGACGGCGCCGAAA